>ENA-ORUB01000053-ORUB01000053.1-human-gut-metagenome-genome-assembly--contig:-NODE-53-length-143383-cov-28.246435_pt1 | contig 143383 bp, 173 predicted proteins | sample MGYA00241918_ERZ509200 | MGnify/ENA primary metagenome ERZ509200 (study PRJEB26280, sample SAMEA2338853) | human gut metagenome | biome: human gut; feature: human-associated habitat; material... | reverse complement strand
TTTTTTACCTTTAGCCTTTTGGCTTCCTTTCCTTATCTTTATACTAATTATATCATTGCTTTTACTATTTGTCAAGCACTTTTTTATAAAGTTAAAAAATAAATATTTAATACAATGAGTGAAATCTGTGTTACATAACTATTTACATGCGCTCTTGCTTTTACATTCAATACAAGCCAAACACTGCAATTTACAATGCCAAGCCAAGGTGCCCACGCGAAACCGCACACCACAAATAAGACATTCAAAATTGTAATAATTGTAGTTAAGTCCGCAACCTCAAAAACATACTTCTTTTCTGTGATACTGAAAAATTCTTTCATTGTTTACCTCTTTCTAATTTGTCGTTCTATTGTTATCCCAGTCCGCAAGCAGTAATGCAAGTGTGCTTGTGTCTTTGTTCTCGATAGCTTCCTCAATTCTTTCAATCAAACTCATCTTCTCTTGTTTCCTTTCCTTGTGTTCCTTACAAGTATTATAATACTACTTTATTCAATGGATTGATACAATTTGCTTGCGTTTTTTATTAAATCCTTTACCTGTTTTAGGAAAGATATTTTTTTTATTTTTTTACACTTTTCCTCTTGACAAATTGGCTAGTAATGTGCTATAATAGTTCGGACACCAGACCAAGTGTTCGATTCAGAACGAACAAAAAAAAGAAGGCTTTTCGCCTTCTTCCTACATTGTAATCACATCATACCTTGTAACAATCTTCAGATGTCTGTCTGTGTTGATTGCCTGAAGTCTTGCAAGTTCCTTTTCAGCCTTTGCTCTCTCGATCGACTTTGTGTTATCATCAAAGTAATTTGTTCTTGTGAATACGAAATAGTTATCCTCGATTGTGAAATATGCAAGTGTTGTCTTATTCATAGTTATTTACCTTTAAGCCTTTTGTTTGGCTTTCCTTTCCTTATCTTTATACTTATTATAAGCCTTTTGTTGTTGTTTGTCAAGCTTTTTTTATAAATAAATTGTACTCTTTTAGTACTTTAACACTTTAACGCACTAAAGCGTCAAGCACTATTAAAGGCAAGGACTTGCGCCCTTGCCTTATTTTTACTTCTACAAGTTGTTATTGATTGTCATTCTACCCAATCCACAAACGAAGTAGAAAAGTGAAGTTGTATCACCAGTAACTTCTGTCCAGCCATCCTCGCGAACTTCGATTGACACATTGTGCTTTTCTGCAAAATACTCAAGTCCTGTAACCTGTGCCTCATCCTCTGTGTGGAAGAGAACCATGTCACTCATAACCTCAAACTCAACGCCCTCAATATTCTGATACATTCTAAACTCCATAACTTTTTACCTTTAGCCTTTTGGCTTCCTTTCCTTTACCTTATGTACACATTATAAGCCTTTTTGGTTCATTTGTCAAGTGTTTTTGTAAAAAAATTTTTATCATTTTCTTTACTTCTTTGCGCGCTTCAATGCTTTAACGCACTAAAGTGTTTGCCCCGCCTAACCAGTGATTATGTAAAAATTAGTGCTTGACAAACTACGCATAGTATGGTATAATGAATCTGAGATATAATGGGCGGGTGTATCTCGGGATGAGCCAGAGTGAGTTAGTCTAGCCTAACTTTCCTCGACAATTCCCTCTCCAAAAGTTATTTTGATTTCAAAAGACGGAATTTGTAAAAATCGTTGAGGTTAATATTATTCCTCCTCAATAAAAATTAAATCTTCAATATACTTTCTACCTTCTCCTTTAAATATAGGAATTTCTTTATCTATAACCCAAGCTCTTTCTAATTTAGATGTATCTCTAAGTCGTACTGTAGGTACAACTGTCTTTTTTCCACTAGGAAAAACAATTTGTTCTTTTTTTACAGTAATAACATTTTTTACACAACAAGAGCCTCTCTGACATTCTAAAGGAAGGCTATCCCAATCAATGCCTTTTTCTTTAAGCATTTCTTTTATATTCGCGCAAGACTTGCCTTGTAGCTCCTTATGGCTAAAGTTTGCTTGCCCAACTGCCTGAACTGAATTCCGCATAGCATCCAGCTGCCGCCAATAAATCAAATTAGCTACTTCTTCTTTTGGTATATTAAAACATCTTGCGTCAAACATTGCGCCTTTATCCATAGAACTACAATAAATTTTATATAAGTCAAATGGCATAGTACATTTTTTAGGAATATCATACCTATGAGCATAATTATATGATACATTTTTTTCAAAAAATTTATTAAATGCTATTGTAGCCATACTTGCAGCAATACTACATACTTTCTGCACGTCATAATCAAACCACGCGGTGCTGGTTAAATTTTTATAATCCACTAATATAAGAGTAATTTCATCTGACTGAGTATATCCAAAAACACAACCTTGAATATTCTCACAAAGATACTGCATAGTTTCTTGCATTGACTTCATCAATATCTCATCAAAAGGTTTTTGAAACCCTTTTGTAAATGTATGAAAAGCGCGGCCGTCTATTCTAATGGCAACAGGACATCTGTGCATAAGGTGGATTTTAGGCGCGCTTTCATAAAAAGTTTTCATTCTAGTTCCTAAATCATCATGTACTGGCATATATGTGTACCTCTCTTTCCTTACTTTTATATTCTTTTAACCAATTGTTAAAATTGCTGGATTTACAACACCATCGCCATCATAATTGTATTCCTTATTGTGCCACTTTCTAAGATATTCTCCATACTTCCAACACTGTGAAAGAATACTAACTGCACATCCATACATATATCCTGTAATGCCCTCAGTATCAGCTTCATGGCTTAACTTATCAGCATTATCAACAATAACTTTCATAATATCTTCTGTAGAAGATTCAATCTTGTTCTCTAACATTTCTGCCCATCTTTCAGCATATGTAAAACAAGCTCTACCATAACCGTCACTATTCTTATTATACCAATCCTTGTATTCTTTTTCGTGTCCTTCTAAAATTTTCATGCGGCAATCGCGCTTGATGGCTGCCACTAAGACAGCCTAGCGCACTCCTTTCTTATCTTTTTTATAACCGAAATATTTTTCTCCACATCTATCTAAATCATGCCCTCCCCATATGGCTTGATGAATACCTTTCTTAATTATTGTACTTGGTTTAGGCATGAAATTCTTTCTTAATCTCATTAGAAGTCCTCCATTCTTGTCCATGTTATTAAAAGGTATTCTACATAAAAAGCTCTTTCACATTTTTCAACCTCAAAACCTCGTTCTTCATACATCTTTACAATTTTATCTACAAAATTTGAATTAACAAAAGGTTCTGATAAAGATACTTCTATATAACTTTTACCATGCGCGGCATTGTACTTTATTTCTTTGTCTATAATTTTAATATACTTCTTTTGCTGTCTAAGAAATTTCTTTTTAGTACGTTTTTGTATAAGTGCTATTTTGTTAATATCAACCATTTTTCTACCTCTATTCTATTTACTATAATTATTATATCATAAAATTTTTAATAATTCCAATTAAATATTGACAAGGCTAAAAAATTTTGGTATAATGTGATTAAGAACAGAAAGGAGAAGTGACATGGAGCAAAATTACATAAAAATGGACTTTTCGCTTGAATCATCACAAGAGCGAACAGAGCATGTCAAAAAAATAATAGCCAATACTCCTCCTGAAAGATTGAACTCAACATACTTAGAAAAATTAGCAGATTATATAATATTAGCAGCAAATAAAGAAGATAGAAAACAAAATAAACAAGGTGAAAAAAGTTCATTATTAACAGATAATAGAATGAAAACAGTTAATGATAGAGAGACATCTTTTGAAGGACTTATTGGAAAACTTGAAAATGGTGAAGATGGCATTTACAATATGATTGCCAACGATAAAAATATTATCTATAGACCTAAGTATGAAATTACTGAACAAGATATCGCGGAAGTGCCCGGTTTGAGAGAGCTTCGCGAGAGTATAGAGCGGATAGAAAAGCAGGCTAGTACAGCCACCGGCAAGCGCGCGTATCTCTTAAAAAAGCAACTCATTGAAATGAGAAAAGACCAATATGTTTTAAAAGAAGTTTACCGCAGACCAATGTATAGCACAAATTTAGTTAAATCAATATCCCGGGTAGATTTGCATGAAAAAATTCAGATTGATCCAGATACAGGTGAGATTTATAGTGATGGTCTAATTACTTTAATCAATCCTTTTCATGTTTCTCTCTTGTTATGTAATTATTCAAAAATAAAAGAAGAAACATATGAAAATTTTGGAAGTGATTTAAGATGGATGATGGTTGATTTAGATGATTTGGTAGAAAGAACTTTTAAAGAAAAATTTCCTTTATATTATAAATTAGTAATATATAAAATAGATGGTAAACAAAATGCGGAAATTCAAGATTTATTATATGAAGAATTTGAAATTAAACATTCTGTTGAATATATCTCTTCTCTTTGGCGAAATAAAATCCCTAAAATGTTATCTGAACAAGCTAAAATGGATTGGCTTATTTGGCACTATACTGAAGAAGAAAAAGGATATTGGAAAAGATGTTCAAGATGCGGTCAAATTAAATTAGGTCACAGCTACTTTTTTGCAAAGAATAAGACAAGTAGAGATGGATGGTATTCTATTTGTAAATCTTGTAGAAACAAAAAGTAAAAAAGAAGGTGAATATAAATGGCTGTATCGGAAAAATGTACATGTATAAAATGCAAAAGAACACTTGCTGATACAAAATTTTATACTTATAAAGATGGTGCGAAATGTGAACTTTGTAAAGATTGCTTAACAATGCACATTGATAACTGGGATCCAGAAACATTCTTATGGATTCTTGAAAAATTTGATCTTCCTTATATTGAATCTGAATGGAATATTTTGAGAGATAGAGCTTATGCTAAAGATCCTCATAAGATGACTGGTTTAAGTGTAATTGGTAAATATATTTCTAAAATGAAATTAAAACAGTTTAAGAATTACACTTGGGCGGATTCAGATAGATTGAATCAAGAAGCTAACGTGCGGCTCCAGATGATGGGCGGTTCGGCTGGAACTGAAGAAGAACAAGAGCATATCAAAGAAGCTTATGAAAACGGAGAAATTTCAGAAGCTCAATATAAAACATATATTCAAACTACTGCGCCAGAACCTAGATTTGAGCAAATCAGTGGCCAGATTAAAGAAGTCGGAGGCGGCTTCCCGCAAGATGTAGAGTTAATAGATGTAGGTGCTGATTTAACAACAGAAGATAAGGTTTATCTTGCTATGAAATGGGGTAAGATGTATTCTGCTGCTGATTGGGTTGCACTTGAAAAGATGTATAATGATTTTCAAAATTCATTTGATATTCAAGACGCGGCAACCGATAAGACTTTAATGTTTATTTGTAAGACTTCACTTAAAATGGATCAGGCTCTTGATATTGGAGATTTTGATACTTATCAAAAATTAAGTAAAGTCTATGATGCGCAAATGAAATCTAGTAAATTTACTGCGGCTCAGAATAAAGATGAAAAGACTAAACAGTTTGATGCTATTGGTGAATTAGTAGCTTATTGTGAAAAAACAAAAGGCGCAATTCCAGAGTATGTTATTGATACGCCTCTAGATATTGTAGATAAGGTAATTGATGATTTGCAGACCTATACAAGAAATCTTATCACTTCAGATTCTGGTCTTGCTCAACAGATTGAAGAGTATATTAAGAAAAGAGAGCGTGCCGACGAACAGCGTGCTGCTAAAGAGGCTGCTAAAGCCAAAGGGCTTGATCATATTGAGCTTGATGATGACGCTACTGTTGAATATAAAGAAAGCGTTGCACAACAAATTGAAGAAGATAGAGCTCTTCTAGATTCTGAGTTAGGAGAGGAGGATGACTATTGAGTTTACAAAGTTTATTAGACCTCTCTGGCTCAAAAAATAAAAAAATAGGAATGTCAGAAGAACGAATCAATGAACATATTGATGAAATCAGATATACCATATCTTTTTATAGAAAGTACCCTGACCTCTTTGTAGATTTTATAAAGGGGCCAGATAGCACTTTCCATTTCTATTTTTATCAGAGAGTTTTTATTAGAGTTGTAATGCGGCACCGCAAGGTGTATGCTACATTCCCTCGAGCTTATTCGAAGTCATTTCTTTCGATGATGGTTCTTATGCTTAGATGTATATTATATCCCGGTTCAGAATTGTTCGTTACTACGGGCGGAAAAGAGCAGGCTGCTAGTATCACAGTAGCTAAAATAGAGGAAATATGCAGACTGATTCCCGCGCTTAATAATGAAATTAACTGGGATAGAGGTGTTTCTACTAAGACCAAAGATAACGTAAAATATATTTTTAAAAATGGATCCAAGATAGATATCCTTGCGGCAAGGGAAAGTTCTAGAGGTCAGCGTCGTACAGGCGGACTTATGGAGGAGTGTGTTCTTATTGATCAGACTGCACTTAATGAAATTATTATTCCTACTACAAATGTAGACAGGCGGCTTCCAGATGGTTCTCGTGTACCTGGAGAAGTTGTTAACAAGAGCCAGATTTATATTACAACTGCTGGATATAAAAATTCATTTGCTTATGATAAATTATGTGAGCTTTTAGTAGAATCAATTATTGAACCTGATAAGACAATGATTATGGGCGGAACCTATGAGACTCCTGTTACAGAAGGACTTTTAAATGAAGATTTTGTAGAAGAATTAAAAATGTCAGGTACATTTAACGAAGCATCATTTGAAAGAGAATATTGTTCTGTTTGGAGCGGTGATGCAGAAAATGCTTACTTTAGTGCGCAAATATTTGATAAACACAGAGAACTTAATCAACCAGAATACGAATGGAGTGGACGTAGTTCTAAATCAGCTTACTATGTATTAGGTATAGATGTTGGTCGTATAGGGTGTACAACTGAGGTTATGGTATTTAAGGTTACGCCGCAAATTCAAGGTTCAGCAATTAAGAGTTTAGTAAATATTTATACGTATGAAGCAGAACATTTTGAAACACAAGCTATTTATATTAAAAGATTATTTTATAGATATAAAGCTAGATGTTGCGCTATTGATGCAAATGGTCTTGGTGTTGGTCTTGTTGATTATATGGTTAAGAGTCAAATAGATCCAGAAACTGGTGAAACATTACCTCCTTTTGGTGTTGAAGGTGGAACATATGAAGAAGCTGGACAAGAGTATAAAAAATTTAGAACTGATGATATGGAACGTGATGCTATGTATCTTATTAAGGCTAATGCTCCTGTTAATACAGAAGCTCATACTTATGCTCAAACACAATTAAGTAGTGGTAAAATAAAACTTTTAATTGATGAACGTGAAGCTAAAATGAAGTTAATGGAGACTAAGATGGGTCAAAATATGTCAATAGATCAAAGAAATGAAAAGTTAAAACCTTTTGTTTTAACTTCTGTTTTAAGAGATCAAATGATGAATTTAGTTGAAGAAAATGAAGGCGTTAATACAATTCTTAAACAAAGTACAAAAACAATTAAAAAGGATAAATTCTCTGCTTTTGAATATGGTTTGTTATATATTAAAAAAGAAGAAGCAAAAAGAAAAAAACGTGGTTCTAGAAATTTTGCTAATATGATGTTTTATAGTTAGGTCAAGAATTATTAAAATGAAAAGATTGAATTTAAAATATATAAGTAAAGGATGTGAAATTTATGAAGAGTTCAAGAGGAGAAATTAAAATTTGTGAAATTTTAGATGCTGCGGGTTTAGACTATCAGGAGGAATATACTTTCCCTGACTTGGTGAGTTCAAGCGGAAGACCGCTTCGTTTTGATTTTGCAGTTTTTGATGATAATGGAGACCTTGACTTTTTAATTGAATTTCAAGGAATCCAACATTATGAACCAAAAAGTAAATTCGGTGGAGTGTCAGGTTTAAATAAACAAAAATATAATGATGCACAAAAAAGAAAATATTGTAAATTACATAATATTACTTTAATTGCAATACCATATTGGGATGAGCATATTATGAATTATGATTATATAATGAAAGCAGCCAATGGATGGTAAATTTATTTTAGATAAATTTGACAAAAGCCGAAATTTTTAGTATAATTATTTTAGATAAAGGAGGTATCTTATGGTTTTTGCGATACCAAATGATTCAAATAAAAGATTTGATATGGATACCGACCAAAAAATTAGTTATTCTAATAGACCAGTTATTAAAGAAGCTCCAGCAGTAGATTTTAATTCTATTAGAGTTGGAGTTAAGACATTGGATGATGCAGTTTTTAAATTAGGAGATTTAAGAAAAACTAATCCAAGATTAGCAGATAAGTGCTCGGTGCTTAGAGCTATTGATAATTATGACCTAAAAACCATGAGAGAAATTTCTAATTTCTTTTATCGTACAAGCGGTATTTATGCAAGAATTGTCAGATATATGGCATTCTTGTATAGATATGATTGGTATGTAACTCCATATGTTAAAGATAAAAAATATAAGAATGAAAAGCTAATTACTAATTTTGATAATGTTTTATCTACATTAGATAATTTTGGAGTTAAAAAAACTTTAGGTGAAATTGCATTAAAAACTTTATTAAATGGTTGCTATTATGGGTATAAAGTTCCAACAGCTAAAAAAATAGTTTTACAAGAGTTACCTCAAGATTATTGTCGTTCAAGATTCAACTATGGAGATCAGCCCGCAGTTGAGTTTAATATGAGATATTTTGATGATAAATTTGGAACTGTTGCACAAAGAATGGCTATTTTAAAATTATTTCCAAAAGAGTTCCAAAAAGGATATGTTCTTTATAAAAAAGGAAAGCTTCCTCCGCAATTCTCTGGAGATACTAGTGGTTGGTATTTATTAGACCCAAAAATGACAGTTAAATTTACTGTAAATGGAGAAGATTATCCACCTTTTATTGCAGTAATTCCATTGCTTATAGATTTAGATGAAGCGCAAGCTATTGATAAGCAAAGAACTTTACAAAAGTTATTAAAAATTGTTATTCAAAAAATGCCATTTGATAAAAATGGAGATTTAATATTTGATATGGATGAAGCACAACAGCTTCATAATAATGCAGTAAAAATGTTAGCTGATGCGATTGGTATCAAAGTATTAACTACATTCGCGGACGTCGAAGTGGCGGACATGGCTGAGGATAGTGCAACTAAGACTGATGACTTAGAGCGTATTGAAAGACAGGTATATAATGAAGCCGGTATGTCATTAAACTTGTTTAATACAACAGGTAATACAGCTTTGGAAAAATCTATTATGAATGATGAAGCTACAATGTATAATTTATTGCTTCAATTTGAAGATTTCTTAAATAGCTTACTTGATCCTTTTAATACAACGCCTAAAAAAGTTGTTTATAAAGTACAGTTATTAACTACAACAATTTATAATTATAAAGAATTGTCTAAACTTTATAAAGAACAAACTCAGCTTGGTTATTCTAAGATGCTTCCGCAGATTGCATTAGGCCAGAGTCAGAGTAGCATACTCGCGACCGCGCATTTTGAGACAGAAGTATTAGATTTGGTTAACTTATTTATCCCACCTATGATGTCTTCTACAATGAATGCAGATGCATTAAACCAAGTTAATAATTCTAAAGGTACAGCACCTAAAATAGAAGAAAAGCAAGTAGGTAGAAAAGAATTGGATGATGATAAAAAATCTGATAAGACTTTACAGAATAGAGAAAGTATGTCTTAATACTTTCTCTAACTCTTGGTCAGATTTTTCAAAATGCATAACTGTTCTTTTAATATAATATAGAAGATTTATAGAAAGGAGAAATAGTAATGTACCAATCTGTTGCTACTATTGATGCTCCAGAATTTATAAATTTGAAACCATTGGATATTAACCCTTTAATATCTAAATGTGAAATAAAAGTTCTTTACGTAGGAGAAAATCGAAATAAAACTTATTTTTCAAAAGAAATCTTACAGGAAATGTCTACCACACTTCGTGGAACTCCTATTGTTGGAACTTATAATGCAGAAAAGCAAGATTTTGGAGATCATGGCAAAAGAGTTATTATTGACCATGATGGTATTAAAAAAGAATGCACTACTAGACCTTATGGTTTTATTCCTACGGATGCAAGGGTCTGGTTTCAAAAGTTTGAAGATTATGATGAAATAAATGGTTCAATAATTAGAGAATATCTAATGACAGAAGGTTATCTTTGGACATACCAATATCCTGAATGTCAAAGTGTTATTGATGAAGGTAAAGCCCATTCAATGGAAATTGATGATAAAACAATGACAGGAAATTGGGTAAAAGATTATAATTCTGGGAATGATTTTTTCTTAGTTGATGGAGCTATTTTTTATAAGCTTTGCATACTTGGTGACGATGTACCACCTTGTTTTGAGGGGTCTAGCGTAACTGCACCAAAAGTTAGTGCTTCTTTTAGTAAAGAAGATAGTGAAGAATTTATGACTACCTTATACAGTATGATGGAAGAAGTCCAAAGTGCTTTAAAAATATCTGAAGGAGGTAAAAAAACAGTGGTCAAAACAGATGAAACTTTAATCACTGATAGTGAAGATGTAGTGAAGGATTTTTCTAAACAGCCAGAAGATAAAAAGGAAAAGGACGAGCCGGCTAAGGATGAGCCAAAAGAGGGCGAAAAGAAAGAGGAAGAGCCAGCTGAAGATCCTGAAAAGAAACCTGCTACTGATAGTGCTTTAGAAAAAGACAAGAAAGAGGAAGAAGAGCCAGCTAAGGCAGAAGAATCTAAGAAAGAGGAAGAGCCTAAGCAGGATGATGACGATTCCAAGAAGAAAAAAGATTATGCTCTTCTTGAACAGCAATATACAGAACTTCAATCACAGTATAATTTATTAAAAGAAACTTGTGATGCTCTTACTGATTTCAAGAATAAAGTTGAAGATAAAGAGAAAGATGACCTTATCGCTAGTTTCTATATGCTTGATGATGAAGATAAGAAAGATGTTATTGCTAATAAATCTCAGTATTCGTTAGATGATATTGAGGCTAAGCTTTCTGTTATTTGTGTAAGAAAGAAAGTTAATTTTAATTTAGAAGAAGATTCCCAGCAACCTGCTCCAACCACATATAATTTGAATAGTGATCTTGAATCAGATGTTCCTGAGTGGTTGCGTGCAGTAGATGCAGTTAAGAGTCGTAAATAAATATTACAGGAGGAATACAATAATGGCAAATTTTACTAGAGTTGGTTATGGTCAAGTAGAACCTAATCAGTTATCAGCTCAAAAAACAGGTCAGATTTATGCAAGTTTACCTCTTGATCCTAAAGTAGAAGTACTTCAGAATGGCGAATTCATGTTCTATGATTATGCCACAGGAAGAGTAACTGCTGAGGGTAAGGGAGAGCCAATGCTCGTATTTAACGAAATTAAGTTATATGAGGATTTCTGGAGAACTTCATATAAAGATTTCGCTATGATTAGAGTAGGCGATAATTATGTAACATCAAAGCCGGCAACAGCAGGATATGGCGACGGCGCACTTACAAAAGGTGCATCAATTAATCCAGGTCATACAGAGTATCCATATCGTATGGATGGAATCGCTCCAAGAATGTTTAAGACAAATATTGGAGATATTTATACAACAAACATGGTTGAAACAGGTAAAGAATATGCGGTTGGCGATGAACTTCAACTTAAGAAAGTTGAAAACACTGGCGCAGATGGCATATCAAAATATAATACTTTAGTATTAACTAAAGATGCTGATCCGGCAGTTGGTACTATTAAGTTTGTAGTAGCTAAGGTATATACAATGCCTGATGGACAGCCTGGACTTAAACTTCAGAGAATTGCGTAAGGAGGATTTAGAAGATGGAATTTAAACAGCTTTTACAGCTTGCTAAGACAGTCGCTAAGGCTAAGCCTTCTGCTCCTGTTGCTTATAGCTTTGGCGAAAAGCAATACAGTTACGCAGATTTGAATGACACTCTTAGAGAAGAGTTAAATGGTCTTGCAGGTACATACAGAGATTATCAAATCAATAAAAATACAATTTTTGCTTTAATGGAACAGACAATTAACGATGTTGTTCCAGAGAGAGTAATGCAGCAATATTCACAGTTTGCTGAAATTAAGACATTTGCACAGGGTGAGAAGCCTATCTTTACACAAAAAACAACTCTTGCTTCTAGAAGAAGAGCTAAGACATTTATTGGTAAAGTTGGTCTGGCTGGTCTGTACGAAGTATTCAAGCTTGATGGTAGAAGTTACGAAGTAACAACAAATGCTTTTGGTGGTGCTGCTCAGATCGGATTTGAGGAGTTCCTTGATGGTAGAGTTGATTTTGCTGAAGTGCTTGATATTCTTATGGAGGGCATTGATGAGTGCATCTATCTTGAGATTGAGAAACAGCTGATTGGTGCTGTAGCTTCAATTCAGCCAGCTAATAAGACACAGCAAAATAGCTTCGTAGAGAAGAAGATGGATGAACTGCTTTCTATTGCAGATTCTTATGGTAGTCGTTCAACGATTTACTGTACATTTGAGTTTGCTGCAACAATGATTCCTTCAGATGCTAGAATGTCTGATGCAATGAAGAATACTCTGTGGTCTAATGGTTATATTGGTAATTATAAGGGTCACCAAGTAGTAGTTCTTCCACAGTCATTCGAGGATGAAACAAATGCTGTTAAGGTTATCGATCCTTCATATGCTTGGATTATTCCAACAGGTGCAGAAAAGCCTGTAAAGATTGCATTTGAGGGTGGCGCAATCGCAGAAGAATACACAAACTATGACCATTCAAAAGAAATTCAGGTTTACAAGAAAGTCGGAGTAAGAGCAATCTTCTCTAATGCTATCTGTGTATATCAGAATACATCTTTAACAAGAGCGTAATTTATAATACAAGAGAATAGGGGAGATTGAATTATCTCCCCAATTTTCTGCTATTAAGAGATAAAGGAGAATTTAATAATGGATAGAATTTCTGTAACAAACAATAGCACAAATAGTGTCGGATATCAAATTCCAGAAGATGGAATTGATAGACAATTTAATATTGGAGAAACAAAACAAATTTCTTTAGATGAATTACAAAAAGTTCAATATGTTCCAGGCGGAGATTATATTTTAAAGAATTGTTTAACAATAAATGATAAAGATGCACTTGCATTTTTAAATATGGAAGTAGAACCAGAATATTTTTATAGTACAGAAGATATTAAGAATATTCTGTTAAATGGCACAATGGATGAATTTGAAGATTTTATCAATTTTGCAACAGAAGGCGGGCTTGATACTGCTAAGAAACTTGCGGTTGATCTTCAAATTCCAGACATGAGAAAAAGAAAAATGCTGGGCGAAAAGCTTAATTTTAATGTAAATACAGCGATTGAGATTAATGAAATGATGGCTAACGAAGATGCCCCAGTAGAGGAAACTAAGCCAACTAGAAAGGTAGCACCAAAGGCGGAAACCGCAACCACGGCTGCACCTACTAGAAAAACTACTCCTAAATATAATGTAACAAAAATGGGATAATAAAGAGAAAAGGAGGATACTCTATGGATAATAAAGTAACCTCATTCTCAGCTATATATGATAGATTTCTTGAAAAGGTAACTGATGATATGTATATGGAAATTTCAGAAGTAGAAACGTTACCTTTGCTTCAAGAAATGCTTATTGCTGCAATTTCTTTTGTTGAGTTTCCAAGATTTGATATTTATGACTATGTAGAAGGTTATTATGATGACTTGGGCGACTATTGTGGAGTTGAAAGTGATAATGTAAAAGTGCCGGCTATCGGATGGATAGGCGGCTACTTTAATGCAGAATTAACTCCAGAAGAAAAAGAGATTATTGCTATGTATATGGTTGTAGAATGGTTAGGTCAACAATTAGCTCATGTAGATAATACACGAATGAAATATAGTGGATCTGATTTTAAATTTACTTCTCAAGCTAATCACATGGCTAAATTAAAAGTTTTAAAAGAAAGCTATACACAACAAGGTTTTCATTTGCAAAGACTTTATAAGAGAAGAAAAAGAGGAAAGAATGGTCTTATGTTATCTACTATGGGGCAGATAATGGAGGAACCATCCTATGGTTATAAAATATAATTGCAATGTAACAAAAGAAGCAGTTAAAAATACAATAACAAGATTAACAAATCAGATTTATAAAGTTCTTCCATTGAAAGAAGAAAATAAAGATTGGAAAACTTCTTTAAATAATACAATCTTTGAATTAGTAGGTTTAGATAGTTTATTATCTGATTATTTTAGTTTTTTTAAAATTTTATGTAAATTAGAAAGTCTATTGTTCTTAGATAATGAGGATGATGAACAAGAATTTTTTTATTTTAGAAAAACTATTTTTGAATGCTTGAGTTTAATGAATGAGGTGAAGCGATGTCTGGATTCGATAGAATGTCCACAAGAATAAACTATTTAGGTGGCAAATCCGCAGATTGTCGCTTAAATAAAAGTAAATTAAAATCTATGCTTTCTTCTCAGCAAAATTCATATCAAGCTGAATGGATAACATTAAATAATAATAAAAAATGGCGTTGTTTAATAAATCCAGATAAGCTGAAAGAAGATTATGATCAAAAAGAAATTTCTATTGAATTTGAAGCTGGATTGCAAGAGGGCGATACTTTTTATTGGGATAGAACTAAAACATATTGGATTACATATTTACAAGATTATGCAGAAGAAGCCTATTTTAGAGCAGCAATTAGAAGATGTAATTATTCAATAGATATAAATAAAAACAAGTATTGGGTTTATTTGCGGGGCCCGGTTGAGACTTCCTTAATCTGGAGACAGAAACACTCAATCGAAAGTAACGACTTAAATTATACTTTAATTGTTTATATTACTAAAAACGAAGAAACAGAAGCGTTTTTTAAAAGATTTCAAATTGTAAAATTTGATAATCATAATTGGAAAGTCGCCGCAGTTGATAGATATAGTCAAAGAGGCATCATTGAAGTCTATTTAGATGAATACTTTGATAATGTTGATGAAGACAATATGATCATTCCTGAGATTCAAGAATTTGGACGAAGAGATCCTCATATCGACGGCCCGCAAATTGTAGAAGTTTTTGGAGAAGAAATTGAATATTCTATAAAAAATGCTAGTAATGGTAAATTTGTAGTTAATTCTAATAAGGTTAAAATTGTAAAATCAGACGAAAATACGTTAGTATTAAATATATTAACAGGAAAAGCTGATTCTTTTATAATTTCTTATATTAGAGAGGGAGAAGAAGATATTACATTAAAAGTAAATATTGATTCTTTCTAGAGTTAAAGGAGATTCTTAATGAGAGCTGGAAAAATGAATGGATACAATGGAGAAATAAAATCCACTTTTCTCTCTTGTGAAAAAGATACAGAAGCAATATTAAAAAAGTTATTTGTAGATAGCAAACCATATAGTGATATGCTTAAAAGATTACTTATTATAAATACTAAAGATTGTCTTTTTGATATGACAAATCCTGAGTATAATAAGAGAATAAAAGAAAAAAGTATAGCTAAAATGTATGATGAAGGATATATTAGATTAAATCCTAATCTTGAGATGGGCGAAAATGAGCAAGTAAAAAGCTATATCTTAATAACTTTTGATAATTTTGCTCCTTGTGAAAAAAATCCTCATTTTAGGGATTGTACTGTTATGATAGATATAATCTGTCATACTAAATACTGGGATGTGGGAAACTATAGGCAGCGACCGCTTAAGATTGCTGGCTATATTGATGGTATTTTAAATGAATGTAAGCTTTCGGGTTTGGGAACACTAAACTTTATGGGATGTAATGAAATTGTCATTTCAGAAGAATTATCTGGCTATTGTTTAACCTATGCCGCGGTTCATGGTTCTGATGATTTTATTCCAGAGGCGGGTGACCCTGATAATGGTAAATAATTTATTACTTTTATCGGGGTTAGATATCCCCTTTTTAGATGCTCAGGTCAACATTCATCAACCCACTATTAAAGAAATTTCACTTATTAGTGAAGAAAGTTTTCATTCAGGTTGTTCATTTTTAAATTTTTCAAAAGATTTGTTACCTGAAGAGGACAAAATAGGTTTAGAGAATAAGAGTGATTTTGAAATATTTATGTCAATGATGAATACAAAAGAAAAAGCACAGTTTAAAACAGATACTCTATTGTTGTTAACTTTACTTTTTCCAAATCATTCAATAAAATTTGAACCTAATAGGATTATTTTAACAAATTTAAATTTAGAAAATAATCCAAAATCTTTTATTCATTTAGGTAATTATGATACTTTTAAAAGTATTATAATAGATATGTTCTGTTTAACACCACCCGGCAAAGGAGAGGGAGAATATAATCCAGCTGATGGCTTTGCCGCGAAGATTGCTGCAAAATTAAAAGCAAGACACGATAAGCTTAAAAAACAGCATAAAGAAAAAGATGCTCCAAAAGAGATATTTAATCTTTATATTTCAATTCTTGCTGTTGGTGAGCAAAAAGATATTAACAGTTTAATGAATTATACTGTATATCAGCTTACTGATGAATTCACTCGTTATCAAAAGAAACTTGCTTATGATATGCATATGCAAGCTATAATGGCTGGTGCAACAGATTTAGATGAAGTAGAATATTGGATGGACGATATCCATTCCAAATAATTAAAATTAAGGAGGAAATAAACATGAAGTTCGGTGTCCGCGAGATTTGCGATGTAGTATTTAAGGCTACAGCGAACAATCAAAAGATTGGTCAGAAGACATTCAAAAAGGGTCAGCCTTGTTTCATGATTGATACAGCTAAGACTTCTAGTCTTGAGCAAGCTACAACAACAGTTTATGCTCAAGGTGGTAAAGGTAATAACCGTCTGATTGCTTGGGAAGGTGAAAAGACAATGACCTTCACAGTTGAAGATGCACTTATATCTCCTATGGGATTAGCAGTACTTTCAGGTGCAGGACTTATTAACCCAGATAAAAAGAACGTAAGCCACGTTCACATTACAGTAAATAAGATGACAAACAGTACTGGTGTAGCAGAAGTTGATCTTGATGATTTAAGAGAAGAGACTGGATTAAATACAGCAACATCTTTTATTGTTTGTGGCATTATTCCAGCTTATGCTACTATTCTTGATGGATCAGGTGCAGGTATCGATTGGATTAGCGATGTAGCTATTTCTGGCACAAAGGCAACTGAAGATACAAGTGAAGGGCATCAAGACTACAAGGTAGACAAAGATACTGTAGCTAAGTTTACGCTTAAAGACTCTGATGGTCAAACTGTTAATGGTAAGACTGTTCAGTTAGACTTCTACTTAATTATGACTACAGGTGTAACAGAAGTAGAGATTAAGCCAGAAGACTTTGGTGGTTACTTCTATGTTGAAGCTCAGACTCTGTTTAGACGTGAAGATGATGGTCAGGATATGGCAGCTGAAATTATTTTACCTCGTGTAAAGGTTCAGTCTGGATTCACATTCTCAATGGCTTCATCTGGTGACCCTTCAACATTTACATTTACTATGGATGCTTTCCCTGGTTATACACAGTTCGATTCTACAAAGAAAGTAATGTGTGTAATGCAGGTTATCGGTACAGATAATCTTGGAAATGATTCTGATTCTGTTCATGCTAAACAGCATGGTACATTAGCAAAGGATACTCCTGATTATCCTGCAGCAGAAGCATCAGAAAAAGAAAGTCAAATAGTACCATAATATAAAAAGATGCGGGAGCGCGGTGCGCTCCCAATTTTTTTATATCTAAAAGGAAGTGAATAAAATATGGTTTATGATAAATACTTAGAACAATTATTTCAAAAAAGTCGTGGGAAAAATTATTTTTACATACATAGAGATAAACAAAAAGCTTTAATTGCTGCTCAGCCTTTTATAAATACATATAATCAAAATAGAAATGATATTTATAATCGAATGAGAGATAGATATCAAAAAAATTTTTTGAATAGTATAAACAGTGCTACCAATGCATATGGAATAGACCTATTGTCTGATGCTAGTGAATTAACTGAATCTGAAATTGTAAAATTTATTTCTGATAGTTTAAAAGATTTTTTAAATCAATCTGCAAATAATGCAACTAATAAAGAATATATAGAAAATGTTCAACAAGCTTATAAAACATTAGATCAAATTTTAGAAAATAAAAAGGATATTCAAAATATTGATGATTTATTAGAATTGATTAAAAGATCAACTGATCTTTTAGAAGTAGGTGGAAAAGAGTTAGCTATTTTAAATAAGCTTACAGATTATAAAAAAATTGGAAATTTAAGAAATTATTTAAACAAGATAGTTAAGTCATGGGAGAATAAAACAGTAACTATTGATAATGCTAATTTAGCTTCTATTATAAAAAGTTTAAATAATTTAGTAAATGGGTTATCTTCTAAAACCTTAAAAAAAGATTCATTTAAAGGCTACATTAAAAATATCTTTTCTGCTCAATTAGGTGAGTACGCAACGTCAAGAGGTGTTTTGAATTTAATGAATGAAACTTTGACTAATATTAAGTCTACAATGGTAGGAAGTCAAAGTGTAAAAATGGAATCTGATGATTTAAAACGATTCAAATCTCAATATGGAGCTGGAAAAACAACTTATAAAACAGATAATAAATTTAATCATTTTACTATTACTTTATCAGAAAAAGATAAAGGGCCGGATTATGAACTTGATATAAATTTAGGTATTTCAACTAAATGGTATAAAAGTGCTATTGATAGTAATGATATTCAAGTAACAATAGCTAATGAAAAAAGCTTCGTTCGTAGATTGCAACAAGCTTTTCATTATGGTCAGTTAGCTTCTGTCTATAATATATTAGCTCATGCAAACGAGTTAAAAAATGAATATATTAAAATAAAAGATTATCTTGTAGCAAGAAATTTAGATGTTCTAATTAGTGGTTTTGGACAAGGCACAGCAGATTTTTCACAATTTATTGTAGTAAATGGAGAGTTTTATTCTATTTGGGATATTATTTCTATATTGCAAAACACCAATATTGTAGGTGGTAGTTCAGAATATTCTGAAAGTGGAATTATCTCAGTATCTCCATCAGGACTAAGCGGTGTTTTAGATGAAACTAAAAATTCATATGGACATAGTCCAAATTTAATAAAAGCCTTTGTTAGAGCTAAAAATCAAAACGATAAAATAAAAAATCTTGAGTTTCATGTTAGTTTACATCTAAATAAATTAAAAAATGCTTTAACTTGACAAGACAAAATTTTTTTGCTATAATTATTATAGAAAGAAAAACAAAAGGAGAAAAAGGAATGGCAAAAGTTAGTTTCTCTTCTTTAAAATTAAAGGTTAAAGAAGATATAGAAGAAATTTATATTGGAGATAAAAAAGTAGAAGTAAAAACATATATTTCTACAGAAGAATTAAATGATATGATTCAGGCGGTTGTGGAGCAGGCTACTACATCAACTATTTATAATGATTTCCTTGGAAATTGTATATTAGCAGATTATATTGTTATCACACACACAAATCTTTCTTTTACAGATGCCCAGAAATCAGATTTGCTTAAATTATATGATATTCTTAAAACAAATAATGTTATTGATATAGTATTTGATGCTATTGGTTCAGAAGAAATGGATCGAATTCTTAAAGCTTATGAATTTGTTGTAACAGAATATAAGAAATATACATATTCTGTTAAAGGACTCACAGACCAGATTTTGCAGTTCGCACCGAAGTCCGCAAATGATATTGCAGAACAATTAAAAGATTTTGACGTTGATAAATATTCACAGATAATGGAGATGGCTAAAGGAACTGGTATTCAGTTTGAACGGTCATAATAAGTTAATTTTAAAGACCTTACTATTATAATTTAATAGTAAGGTCTTATTTTTTTGCAATTAAATAAGAAAAGGAGGAAACGGAATGGCTAACACAATAGATTTTAAACTGCGGACAATAGCAGATTTAAAAGGTGTTAATGAATTAAAACGACAATTACAAGATATAAATAGAGAACTTCAAGGAACTTTTCCTATTGAGGTCGACTATGATGTAGAAAGTGCATTACAGTCTACAAGAGCATTACAACAAGCTTTAGAACAGGCATATGACCCAAAGTTTAATACTTTAAGTTTTGAAAAATTTAATAAATCATTAAATTCAAACCATACAAATTTACAAAAAGTTATTTTAGATTTAGGAAGTATGGGATCTCAAGGCCAAGCTGCAATTGGACGTCTAGCAGCTTCTTTTGGTCAAATGGGAATTACAATTAAAAAAACAAATAAAGTTTTAAATGAGATGGCTCAAACAATGAAGAATACTGTAACATGGGGTATTTCTTCAGGTATTTGGAATCAAATGCTTAATAGCACTCAGCAGGCTTATGGCTATATTAAAAATCTTGATACTGCTTTAAATGATATTAGAATTGTAACTGGGCAATCAGCTGATCAAATGAGAGATTTCTCAAAAGATGCGAATGAAGCTGCAAAAGCACTTGCTGTTTCAACAAAAGATTACACTGAAGGAGCTTTAATTTACTATCAACAGGGTCTTGATGATGATACGGTTAAAGCTTTAACCGATATTACTGCAAAGACAGCTAATGTAACAGGTCAATCTATGGCGGAAGTGTCTGAGCAACTCACAGCGGTATGGAATGGTTATAATGTAGCAAACGAAGCCGCAGAAAAGGGCTTTGGTATATACGAAGAATATGTAGATAAGTTAGCAGCAGTAGGTGCGGCAACTGCATCAGATCTGGAAGAGCTGGCTACAGCTATGTCTAAAGTAGCGTCATCCGCATCCATGATGGGTGTTAATATTGATCAGTTATCTGCTCAAGTTGCTACTATTGTTTCTGTAACAAAACAAGCACCAGAATCTGTTGGTACTGCTCTTAAAACAATTTATGCTCGTATGGGCGACTTACAGGTTGATGGTGTTGATGAATTTGGCACTACTCTTGGTGAAGTATCTGGTACTCTTGAGTCTGTTGGTATTAGAGTTCTGGATGAAGCAGGTAACTTAAGAGAAATGGGTACTGTAATGGAAGAGGTTGCTGAGAAATGGCAAGGATGGACGGAAGCTCAGCGTCAAGCTATTGCAGTAGCTATGGCAGGTAAGAGACAGTATAATAATTTAACTGCATTATTTAATAACTGGAGTATGTATGAAAACACTTTAGCTGTATCTAAGAATGCTGCTGGTACATTACAAGAACAGCAAGATACTGCTATGGAATCTTTAAATAAAAAGCTTGAAGTATTAAGAGCATCATCTGAAGAAATTTATCAAGATTTATTTGATGCTGATTCTATTGGTAATCTAGTAGAAATTTTTACTAAACTAGTACAAGCAATAGATAAAGTAGTTAAATCTTTTAATGGGTTAAAAGGCATTTTACCTTTAATTGGTTCGCTTGGTTTTAAAGTTTTTAATACTCAAATTGCTCAAGGATTAACTAATATGAGAAATCGTATTGTTGAATCAAAACAGTCTATTTCTGATATGGAAAATCAATTAAAAGCATTAGAGCAGATTAGCAATAATGCTAAGAGCATAAAAGATAATGGTGGAGATGCAGCTTCTTCAGCTATTGTTGAAAATGCAACCGAAGAAATAAAAAATAATTATGCCGAAATTTATCAATATCAAAAGATGATGTCTTCTGAAGAAATAGAGCTTTTTAATTCTATTCAAAAAGAACGAGGCGCTTTGGTTGATGTAGAATTGCAGAGACAAGAAAGCTTAAATACAGTAGATAAGATAAAAAATAAATATGATGGTATATTTAATACAATATTAGATAGCACAGGTAAAAATGCAGAAGGATCTCTTGGATTAATTAGAGCAGAAGATCTTTCTAATATAGCTAATTATCAAAAAGAATTAGAACTTTTAAAAGAAGGATTAGAAATTGATATTAAAGACAAATTTGTTATTGATGATTCTTTTATTGATAGGCAATCTAGAAATTTAGCTCAAAAATTTAAAAATTCTTTTTCAAATAGTATTGATGATGGAGAGATAAATAATATAATTCAAAGAGCTATAAATACAGGAGATTTTGAAGAATTAAGTTATGTGATGGTAGGGCCTATTGATAACTTAAAGAAAAAAATTGAAGAATTAAGAAATAGTAATGGTAGTAGTTTTGATGATATATTTGGTAATATTGCTAAGAATGGACAAGAAGGATCTATAGCATTAGAATTAATAAAGAAAAAGCTTGCAGATACTGCAAATACAGGTAAAACAGTTGATCAAATTTTTGAAGAAGTTATTCAAGATTTAAGAGAAATGAAAACTAATGGTGACCAAGTAAATGGAGCAACAAATCAAATTAATGGTTCTGTTAGTAGGCTTAGTCAAGCAATGAAGAAGTTAAAAAATGATAATGCTTTTAAGCAACTAGCTTCTGATGCAGCAAAATTAGCTCAAGGATTGTCAAGTGGAGCTTCTGGTATTATGATGCTTGCTAGTATTCCAAAGACTCTTGATAATGATAATTTATCTACAATGGAAAAAACTCTTCAAATAGTTATTTCTTTATCATCTGCTTTACCAATGCTTGTAACAGGACTTAAAAATGTTATTACTGGATTTAGTGCTTTGCCAGCATTATTATCTAAAATAGGAAGTGCACTTGGTGCATTATTAGCTAGTCCTACTGGGGCAATAATAGCGGCAATTACTGTTGCAGTGGTTGCTCTTGGTGCAGCTATTTATACAACCATAAAGAAAACTCAATCTGCAGAAGAAGAATTAAAAGCATTAAAAGATGCTGCTAACGATGCAACTGAAAAAGCTGATAAATTAAAAAATGCTTTTATTGAATTAAATGATTCATTAACAGAATGGCAAGATAAAGTTGATTCATTAAAAGATTTAAGCAAATCAACAGAAGAATATACTAGAACAGTCCAAGAAGCAAATGAACAATTATTAAATTTAGTAGATACAAATGAAGAATTAGCTCAATATGTAACAAGAAATTCTGAAGGCTTGCTTGTATTAAAAGAAGGCTATGAAGATGTTCTTAATAAAATGAGTGAGTCTGCAAGTATGACAAATGCAACAGCTCAAAACTTAAAAATGCAAGCTAATCAAGCTACGCTTGATAAACAAAAAGAAGATCTTATAGGTAATATAGAATTAAGTTATTTTAATAATGCTTATAATACAGAAGATCAAGTTAGTACACCAGATTATGAAGCAGCAGTAAATACTCTTATTAGTAGTTATGAAAAAAATGGAAATTTAATTGGTAAAGATATTGATGAATTATCACGAGGAAATAAATCTTTAAAAGAAGCTTTAACAGAGAATAAACAAGAAATTATTGATTTAGCTAAAAGTATTGATGAAAATACAAAAGTTAATAAACTTTTATTAGATGAAGATGTTCGTTCTTTACTTGAACAAGATAAAACATATGCTGATGCAAATGAGCAAGAAAAAACTATGATGGCTCAATCTGCAAAAAACATAGATATCTTTTCTAGTGATTATAGTGGATTTAAAGAAGAAGCAACTTTTGGTTATTATAAAGGTGGCGTTGGTGGTTATAGAGATAACAAAACGCATGATGCTTATAAAGAAGCTTTAGCAGCTCAGTGGGGTATTGATGCAAGTCAAATAGATGTAAAAGATAAAGTAGGTAAAGCGATTTATACAAATACCTTAACAGGAGAAACTGAAACAAAAACAGATAAGGAAGCAGCCGCTTTAGCAGTTGCATTTAATCAAGAGCTCCAGAAACAAGAAGCGTTAGAATCTGATAAGGACTTTGCAGTAAGTAAACAAGCAATTCTTGATTTTAGTGCAGAAGCTCAGAAACAGCTTGGTGGAGAAGAATCTTCGGCTTATAGTGCTTTTATGGAAATTGCATCAAAATCAATGGAAACACAAGGAAGAGGCTTTGATGCATCCGATATTGATTTGTCAATGATTGACTATAGCGGATTCCAAAAAATAAATGAATTATTAGATAATGGCGAATTAGTTAGCTATTTAGATAAAATGGGCTTGTCCATTGAAGATTTTAATAATGCTCTAGCTGGTCTTACTATGGAGGCTCTTGAGCAACAAACAAAGTTAAGCTTTAAAGCAACATCTGATAAAACTACTTCATTAAAAGATAATATTATATCTGGTGATGTTACATCTGAAAACATTAAAGAAAATGAAGATTATCAAGCTATAGCTGCTCAAATGGATAATATTATAGCTCTTTATCCTGAAATGACAAGACAAGCAGAAATCTTTAATAATGAGAATCTTGTTGGAACCCAAGAGTATTTAGATGCATTAACTCAACTTCAGGATAAAATGAATGAAGGTGTTCTTGAAGCATTACGTCAAGAAGCTAAAAAAGCAGGCGATGATTTTGAAAAGCTAGTTGCAGATAAAGATTTTGAAGTTAAAATGGGAGCAAACCCAGAAGAATTTGAATCTGCAATGGATAAAATTTTAGATGCTGATTATTCTGTTAATGTGGAAATTCATGCTCAAGCAGAAGAAGCTTTTGAAGATTTAGAGCAAGGTATTGAAGATATTCAAAATGCAACTGGCATGATTGGAGAAGGTTTTGTCGTAGCAGCTGATGATATAAGAGAGTTAAATAATGCTTTTCCAGGTATTCTTCAAAATTGTGAATATTTACAAGATGGAACAATTAAGTTAAGCCAAGAATCTGTAAATGCTGCACAAGAAGCTGTTGCAACCGAAGTTGCTACAGATACAGAAGGTACTATTGCAAAATTAAAAAATCAAGCAACTGAATTAAGGGGTAAACAAGCAACTTACCAAGGTATGGCAGATGCCGCAAGAAAGTTAGCTACAATGGAGATGGCTTCTGATGAGCAAAAAGCTCAATATAAAAAAGTTATCGAAAATGGAATAGCTGAAATTAGCGCACAATCAGATACTAGCCAAACAGATGGGGCTAAAGCTGTTGCAGATAATTCTATTGACAACTCTAGAGCTGTAGCTATGAACTGGGGAAGTGCCTATTCAGATGCAGCTAATGCAGCAGTTCAATTTGCTCAAACTGCAATAGATGCTCAAGTTGCAGCAACAACTCCTGGTAGCAAAGGAGTAACAAACAAAGTTAAAGTAAATTACTCTGGAGGCCAAAGTGGTGTTTCTACCTCTATCCAAGCAAACAAATTAAATGCAGATTTTGCAAGTGCTTCTACTGCGCAACAATATAATGCTTTAGCAGAGCAATATCAAGAAGCTGCTGATTCTTTAGGTGCGCAAGCTAATGATATTGAAGGTATGATAGTTGCTGCAGGAGCTTTGGGTGCAACAGGTATTAATAGTGCAAAAGATGCTGGGAAAAGTAAATCTAGCGGCAGTGGCGGTGGAGGTAGCTCTAAAGACCAAAAAGAGTTTACTGATGATACTGTAGATAGATATTGGTCTGTAAACAAAGCACTTGATGCTATCAATGATGAACTTGATAAACTTGAAGATAAGCAAAGCACAATGTCCGGAAAACAACTTATTGAAAGTTTACAAGAAGAAAATAAATTATTAGACCAGCAGATTGAAAAACAAAAGGAAAAACAGAAGCTTCAAATTCAAGAAGCAGAACAGATACAAGGTAGACTTAAATCTTTTGGGGTTACGTTTAAAGATACTGGTGAAATTACTAACTATGAAGCAGCATATCAAGCTCAAATAAATGCTTATAATGCAGCTGTTAGTGCATATAATTCAGGTGCTTTAGATGAAGCTGGTATGAGTATAGCAGAACAAAAGTACGAAGATTTTAAAGCTCAAATTGAAAGATATGATACTTTATTATATGATGAAATGAAAGATGTCGCTGACGCGATTTCAGAAGAAGAAAAAAAACAAAGAGAAAATACTTTAGCTATATTTGAAGAAGATTATAAAATTAAACTTGATTTTTCTGAAGCTGAAAGAGATATGCAAGATTTTTTAGCGGAAATGGAAGAAGATTTCACTAAGGTATATGAAGATCTTGGTAAAAAGAGCAAAAACATAGTAGCTTCATTTAGCACATATCAAGGTGATAATGGTACAATTGCCGCGGATCTGGCTGCTATAGGAGTAGTTGAGAGAGAAATTATGAATCTACATACTATAGGTTATTCTGGTATGTTTGAAACAATTTCTCAGGCTCAAGACAGACTTAAAGAACTTCAAAGCGATTTGATGGATCATGCTAAAGACATGAAAGATTTGTTCCAAGATGCTTGGGATGCTTATATGGATGGCATTGATCAAGCCGCAGATAAGTTTGAAAACTTAATGGATGAATTTGATAGAATAAATAATAATCTTGAATATCAAGCTGAACTTATAGAGTTAATCTATGGAGAAGAAGCATATGATATGATGGATAAATTATATTCTGCTCAAATTAGTAATAGTGGCGTACAGATTGAGTCTTTAAGGCAACAGAAGGCGTTCTGGGCAGAACAAGCGGAAGCCGCGAAACAATCTTATGGAGAAGAAAGTGAAGCTTATCAAGAAGCATATGAAAAGATGCGTGATTGCGAACAAGACTTAAATGACGCAGTACTTGATAGAATAAATCTTATTAAAGACCAATATCAAAATGCTGTTTCTTCTACTATTGATGCTCTTGAGAAACAAATGACCGGTGGATCCGCACTTGACTATATGCAAGATCAATGGGACAGATTAAAAGAATCCGCAGACTTGTATATGGATGCAACAGAAAAAGCTTATAATACAGAAACTTTCAAAGCTAATGTAGATCAAGCTATTACAGATACTAAGAGTGTAAAAACTAAACAGAAATTATTAGAGTTCCAAGAAAAGGAGCTTAAAGCTTTAAGAGAAAAGAAACAATTAACTCAATACGATATTGATGCAGCAAATGCTAGATTTGATATTCTTCAAAAAGAAATTGCTTTAGAAGATGCTCAAAATAGTAAGAATACAATGAAAGTTACTAGAAATCAAGAAGGTAACTGGACTTATCAATATGTTGCAGATGAAGACGACGTTGCTAGTAAACGTCAAGCTTTATTAGATTCTTATAAAGAACTTTATGAGTTATCTAAGACAGCATACCAATCTAATATTGAAAACTTATTAAAATTAGATCAAGAATATTTATCTAAGAAGAAAGAGTATCTTGAAAAATATGGCGCGGACAGCCAAGAGATGGCGGATCTAGATAAGTGGTATCAAGAGGTATCGATAGGATATGCCAATGAGGCGGCGACCGCGAAGTCTGGATTGCAAGAAGCTCAATTAGGTTTGACTCTTGAGATTTACAAACAAGATGAAGAAGCTTATGCGTCTATGACATCAGAGCAACAGAGATTAGTTAAAGAAGCTACAGATAATAATATTAGTGATTTTAATAGTGTATATGATGCTGTTAGAGATAATATGAATGGTATTGTAGATAGTATTGAATCTTCTCTTGTTGAAGGAAGAGGTATCTGGGATATAGCTGCAGATCAAATGATTGATAAATGGGCTGGCGATAATGGTTCTAGTGTGAAAGCTATGGTTACAGATGCAAATGATAAGTTAATTGAAGCAACTCAAAAATATGAAGAGCAAGTTTCAGATACAGCTGATAAAGCTGGACAAGATTTTGGACCAGATGGTATATCAGGTGCTATTAGAGGGGCAGAAGATGAGACAGATAATTTGAAGAATAAGACTGCTGAACTTGCTTCAGATAGTAGTTCTCAATTAGAGAATTTAAGAAATAGTGTTGATCAAGTTAAAACTGCTTGGGAAGGCGTTGTTCAATCTATTCAAGATGCTATTAACAATATTCAACAATATTTATCTCTAATGCAGGCTGCAGCAACCGCGAGTCAAACTACTTTTAATGGTTCAACAAATTATGGGAATTATAACGCTACTAATAGCGATTCTGGTAGAAATAATGGTGGTGGTTCACCTAGTGGAACTGGACCTATCGGAAAACGTTATAAATTAATATCTGTATCAGTGGCTCCAAATGGTACTCCTAGAATGGGAATTCCTCAACTTGGCGTATCAATGGAAATTCCTTCTAATTTAAGAAAAAAGAATATAGCTGGTAAAGATAGAGATCTTTTTATTGAAGCTTTCATTAAAAAATATCCTAAATACCAGGGTCAAGTTTATAAGACTGGTGGTTACACAGGAAACTGGCCTATATCTCAAGGAGATGGTCTGGATAGTGATAATGGTAGACTTGGTATTTTACATCAAAAAGAACTTGTATTAAATGCTTCTGATACAGAAAATATTTTAGATGCAGTAAAAATTGTTAGAAATATGCCAAATATTATTTCTTCAATTCAAAATGCTATTTCTGATGTAGTTGGAGAAAGACTTTCTAATATGACTAATGAAATTAGTCAAGGAAAAGCTATTTCAACAACAACAGGTAGCAACAAAGAAGAAAATAATGTTTATAACATTGTTGCAGAGTTCCCTAATGCTAACAATGCAGCAGAAATTGAACAGGCTTTACTCAATCTTAAAAATATTGCAGCACAAAAGAACGGAATTAGAAAATAACAGAAATTATGCGGAGAGGACTTGACCTCTCCGCTATTTTTGGTTATAATAGAATAAGAATGAGATTTGATTTTTCATATTCTAATAAAGAAGAGAAAAAGGAGGAAAGAGTATTGGCAACAGACTACACTAAGTTTCAAGTTGATTCTACAGTAAAAGAGAATTTTACTAAAGCAGCTTCCAATACTTCATTGAATAGGGGAGCAGACTATATCTCTAATTCAATTTATGATGCTGTAGCTTCAGTGTCAGAAAACGCGGTGTCCGCGGTTCAAAGTGATGTTTCCTATGAAATGGAAGTCATGGAGATAGTAGACCAAGGAACCGCAACTTATAGAGTAAAATATTTAGAGAATGATAAATTGCAAGCACATGCAAGTACGCCTAGTTATTCAGTTGGTGATCATGTGTTAGTATTAGTGCCAAGGGGAGATTTTGATAATCCTCTTGTTATTTTAAATTCTGTAACACCTTCTGTTACAGTAGTTGGAGAAGACAAAACAACAGCAGAAACATTAAAAAGAATTGAAGTAAGTCAAAATCTTTTTAATAACTATAATTTAATTAAATTTGCATCTTATCAAGATGAAACTATAGATATAAATGATATTGTTCCATATAATTTATCTGATTTGTTAAAAGGATATTTTGATAGTGGATATAATATCTTAAAATTAAATATGAATGTTAAAACTTCTATCGCAAAAGAACAAAGAATTTCTGGTTCTTATGGAATTAAAGTTGAAATCCCAATCCGCAGAAAAAATGCAGATGGAATTTTAAAAGATGACATTCAAGAATTTTATTTAGATTCTAAGGTTTTTAATGGTAATCCATATGAATTAACAAATTGGTCTAATCAAACTAATTATTTGGTTCTTAATTTTGGAGACGAAATTATTTTTGATAAAAAGAGAAGCATTAAAGTTACTGCTTTTGTTGATGGATTCCCGCAAGATCCAGCTAAAACAGATAAGAGTGTTTGGGCTGATATTATATTAAAAGATATTCAATTAACTGTTTGCGAAGATATTGAAACAGTTGAAGGCGGATATAAAGTTGTACTGACAGCAGAAAATGGACCTTTCTTTGCTAACCAAGATGTTTCCTCTATTGAAGAAAAGAAAATCAATTTAAAGGTATTTTTAAATGGACTTGAAACTTCTTATGCTAAAATGCCTATTTATTGGTTTATTGAAGATCCAACAGTAAATGAAACAAGTAAATATTATCATCGTTCTGCGGGTGTGAATTGGAGATGTTTAAATTCTAGAACAGAGGTTTTAGGCGAAGCACAGAATGATAGTTCTTTTGTTTTTAATACATCTGCGGGTTCGGTGACGATCTCAAATCAAGATATCAAACACAAATCTAAAATTAGATGCTATGTTGGTACCAATGAAGGTCAATTATGGGTTTATGGAGAGCTAACTATAAGTAATTTATATTCTTTAATTAAAGAGGTTAATTTATATGCGGATAAAGAAAACAATACTTATATTGAAAATATAGGTAGTGTAACTTTAACTTGTGAAGTAAATTATCCTAATTTATATAGTAATGTAGTTCGTGATGAAGAGTTAAATTACGTATGGGAGCAAATTGACCAGCAAGGTCGAATCATCAGCCAAGACGATTTTTATAATATTGTAGCTTTAAATGATAAGAATATTACTGATGGCATCTATACTACTAAGATTAGTTTTCCGGTAAGTTCATTAACATCAGACATGAATATTTTTAAAGTTTATGTTTATGCTAATAAAAAACAAGCATCGGGTTCAATTATTGCTTATCCTATTGAAACAAAACAAATTAGTATAAGAACAAAAGAAGGACAAGATTTTTTAGTTGTTTTAGACAATGCTAATGTAAATTATAATTATGATGCAGATGGCGATGCACCAGATAGTGATAATTATGATGGTTTGAGTTTACAGAAATTAGAGATTAAACCTGTTGAGTTTAGTATTATAAGCGCGGCTACCGGTGAAGAGATCTCTAAGGCTGAATACGATAGAGTTAGTTGGGTTTGGAAAGTTCCAATCAATAGTTTATTAAAACCTAATTTAGTTTATTTTGAAAGTATAAATCAAGATAATACTTCTGCTATAACAAAAGATGATAATTATTATTATATACGCGGGAATGGAACTAATAGGAATCTACAATACAAGCTTGCTAGTCGCTATAATGCGAAGTCCGCGCAGAGTCTTTCAAGTTTAACAATTACTTTTGGTAGTACAGTATTATATGAAGATGTCCCTATTAGATTCTCAAAAGATGGTGAGAATGGAACTAATGGTACTAAATATACTGCTTTTGTTACCTATAAAATTGGAGATACAGAATATCGTTATGGAGATATTTATGTTGATGATAATGGTAATGAGCATCCTGTAAAAATGCGTTTTGTGGCAGTAGAAGATAATGATGGTACTATTGATTGGTATATTTATGATTTAGTTAGTAATACTTTAAAGAAGTGTTATACTTTATCAGGAAATAGTTATTCACATATTAAAGGTGATTTATATAGATTAAATATTAAAGTTTATAAAGATGGAGAAGAGATAAATACGAGTGCTTCCTCTCAAACAGGTCAAGCTAACGTGTCTTGGAATATTTTTGATAGTGGAGAAAGACAAGGTTTAGGATGGAAAGAAAATAAATATTTTTGTCCTTTTGCTATATCAGATAGTGATTCTAGCTCTTGTTATATTATTCCTACAAATAGTGATAAAAATAAATTAAGCCAATGGAATAATGAAAATAATATCCCTTATGTAATTGTACAAGCAAATATTTCATTATCTAATTTAAAGGCAACTGCGGATCAAAGCACAGATGATTTAAATAATATCTATAATAATGATTTACATATTTATTATGATTATCCTATTGAAATTACTAGAATTAAAAAGCCACAAACAGATTTTGCTTCTGATGGAAGTTTTAAATCTTTTGTTCCATCACTCGAAGGTGGTTTCTATAATGTATTATATACATCAGCAGGAAATAATCCTCAATACGATGATACAGAAAACTTTAGATGTGAGAGTAATTTAATTGGAGTAGATAGTAAAGAATGTAATTACTCTTGGAATGCAAACAGTAATATATTTTTAGATAAGAACATGACTGTGCATGAAATATCTGTCTCTGAAAATAATGAATGTCCTGTTGCAAAGCCGAATCCACTTTTCCAATCTGGAGACTTTTATAATTATATTAAAGTAAAAGTAGATATTGAGAATAAAATATTAAAAAATAAATTGAGTAAATCTACTTCTGAAAAAGAAGAATTACAAAAAGCTTTAGATAAGAATAATTTAATTTATGATAATTTAAAATTATTTTTAAAAGCATGTAATCTTTATCAGATAGAATATTCACTTAAACAAAGTAAAGAAGAGCTTCAAAAAAGAAGTGAGTGTATAGATGCATTACAAAATATTATCAATGCAATAAATAGTTTAGATAGAGATGTTTCAGCTCAATCTAATATGAGTGAGTTAATTCTTTCTAATGGAGTTAAAATAGGTAGCTCTAAGAATGCAGATACTTTTATTTATAATGAATTAAATATTATAAATAATATTATTATATCTGTTTTAAATACTAAGACAAGTGTTTATGGTATTGGATATAATGGTGGAAACGATATTGAATCTATATCTTCTTTATTTGAAGATGTTTTATCTAGAATTTCAACTTTATACGGTAATGGCATTAGAACTATTATTAGAAAAGATGTTAACGTTTTACAAAGCTCTATTGATGCTTTTAATACTTTTAATCAAAGTATTAAAAATAAAACAGTTACAACTAATTATAGTGATTTTACTGCTAAATTAAAAAATATAGTTGAGAATGAAAATTTGGTTGAATTAGCAAAACAAGAAGAAGAATATCAAAAGCTATTAGACACATTAAATGGATATTATGTGAATATTACAGAGTATGTAAGTGGAAATGATGTGGAAAAAAATTATGTTGATATTTGGAATAGTTTTGTTAATTTTAAACAGAAACTTTATTCATACGGTAGAGAAATTGAGTCTGATGAAATATTAGAGCAAAGAAATCAATTAAGTCAACAATACGCTTTAGATTTAAGTGAGATTGAAGCTAATAAAGAAAATACTATTATTTCTAGTGAACCTATTATATCATATCAAAATAGAACATTGTCTGGAAAAAAATATTCAGAAGCTAAAGATATTGTTCAAAAAAGATATGAAGAGTTGGTAGCAGAAGATAATGATAGTTGCAGTAGAGAAATAGCTAAAATTAAAACTAATAAAGATCTTACAGATGAACAAAAGAATGAACAAATTATTGTTATAAAACAACAATATGGTTTATTAAAGAAAGAAAAAACTTCTGAAAAAGATGCTGTATTAAAAACCTTAGCTGATGACGTTGAGAATACAAAAATAAAAAATATAAATACCATAACTGAGACATATAATACTAATTTATTAAAAACATATGAAAATAGCTATTTAGTTCCATTAGAATACTTACAAGAAAAATATAGTACAAAAACGTCAGAATTAAATACAGAAATTGAAAATAAAAATAAAGAAATAGCTGATTTAAATACAGGTATTGAATCTAGTCAAGAATCAGTTGTTATTATTAGACCAATAAATATGAAATGTAATTCATATGAAATTCCGGGATTAAATAACTGGGATGGTAAAAAATATTATTTATCTAATAATGGTGAATATATGTTTTGTCCTCAAATTGGTGCTGGTGTAAAAACAAATAATAACACTTTTACAGGAATGTTCATGGGTGCTAGAACTTCGGTTAATAGAAGTATGGTTTCTGAAACTGAAAACGACCTTAATTTAAGAAATAAAGATATTGGTTTATTTGGATACTCACAAGGTGTTCAATCTATCTTTTTAGATGCTAAAACAGGTTCCGCATTTATGGGAATGCCAGGACAAGGCCAGATTGTAATAAACCCAGACCAAGCTTTTGCTTCAATATATTCTGGAAATTACTATAAATATGATTCAAATAGAAAAGGCTATTATAGTAAAAAAGATGGTAGCTTTATTAGTGAAATTGATTTTAATAATTTAAAGACTCAAGAAGAAAGAGATAACTACTCAAGCGGGCAAGGTATGCTTATTAACTTAACTGATGGTGCTATAAAGAGTAGTTATTGGAATGTTAATTCTGAAGGTAAGAGTACATTTACATCTGGAATTATCGGCGGATGGGAAATTGGCGCAAATACACTATCTAGTGTAATAAAAAATAACGCGCAGCTCGTGCTTGATAGTGGTAATTTAGTTGGCTTAACGGATGTTAATGGATCTGAAGGCCGCAGTCCTAAAATTTATTCTAGCGATAATACTAGAAAACCACATGATACTTTAGACAGTATGGAACCTGGATTTTATCTTAGTTCAGATGGTTTAAGTATTGGTAATACATTTAAAGTAAGCAATCAACCCGCGACAGGATTAAGAACTCAAGGAACAGGTATTCTTGAAGTAGGAAATTTAAGTGGTGCGCATTGGACAATCGGACAAAATCTTGAAGGTACAAGTTTTATTGGTTATGGTGCTTCTTATTTAATTAGTAAGTCTTTTGTTAATGCGAATAATGACAATTCAGCTAATGATAGTGAAAGCGTATATTTAGGTACTGATGGTTTATCTTTTGGTAGAAACTTAGAATTGAAATCAAATGGATCATTAAAAGTAGGTCATTTTACAAAAAATGGTCTTTTAAGTAATTTTTTGGTATTAGAAGTTGATGAAGGAGATAGTTCAAATGCTTCTTTAAGATTTAATACTAATAGCATACATGATTTTAAGAATAATAGTCTTTACGTAGGAACCCAAGGAATTAGACTTGGAAAGCAGAGTTTAAAAGGTAATAATCGTGGAGTATTTGAAGTTGAGAATGATGGTACTCTATGGGCAACCGCAGGACACGTCGCTAATTGGACTCTTGATGAATATCAATTACTATCAACAAACACGGTTGTTGTAGATGGTGTTACAAGACCAGGATTAGTGTTAGATAGTAGAAAAGGCTATGTTGCTTTTATTAAAGAAGGTTTTGATAAAACAACAAAAGGCTTTTATATAGGTAATGAAGGTTTATCTTTGGGCGATTCATTCTGGGTTGATAGAACTGGACAGCTTTCTGCGACAAAAGGAAATATTGCTAATTGGACTATTGATAAAAATTCTTTATATGTAAAAACTTCTGCAACAGATGGTTCATTAGTTAAACTGTTTGATATTCATCCTACAACGTCTGGTGGATATATTGCTTATAATACAACAGGTTGGAATACAGGTAGATTGTTAAATAATATTGAAGGATGCTTCTATTTAGGTACAAACGGAATTTCACTTGGAGAAGGTCCTGCCGCACCTTTTAGAGTTAATAATAAAGGTTATTTGTGGTCTACCTCTGGAGTTATTGGTGGATGGACTATTAGCAACACAAGCCTTAAAGGTGGTAATGTTACACTCAACAGTGATGGTTCTCTTATAGGTTCTAAATGGCGTTTTAGTAAAGAAGGTGTTCTTACTTGTACTGATGCCGTTATTGGTGGTGTTCATTTTAAGACTGGTTCGGGAGAAGCAAATTGGTCAGGTGGACAAATGACATCTGGAAAAATTGGTTCATGGAATATTGGTATTAATGCAATAACATCTGATAATGGAAATGTTAATTTTGAAACAGATGGAGATTTTAAGATTGTAACAGATGGAAATCATGGAATTGAAGGCACTGGAACAAAAATTGACATAAAAGGAATTATAGTATCAATTAATGATGGTGCTATTGGTGTAGATAAAAGTAAAGCTCATTTTGGATTAGAAGCTGGTTCTGGTTTAACTATCAGTCAAGGAAATATGAGTACAACTGGATTAAGTAATGGTATAAATCTAAATGCTGGTGGTGGAGATTGTTCTTTTGGAGGAGGAAGTAGCCTATCTTTAACTTCTACTGGAACAACAGAAGTAAAAGGAAATAAAGTAAAATTAACAGGAGAATTAGAATTACCTTCTACTATTAAAGTTGGAAATCAGACATTTGAAGAGTATATTCAAAAAGCTATTGAAAAAGCATTAAATAATCCTTCAGCAGGAATTAAAGGCTCTTTAAACGCTATAATCAATAAATTATTATCTGGAAAACAGCTTTCTATTAGTACTACTTCTAGTAAGACTGGAAGCTCAGAAGGACATAGCCATTCATATACAAAAGTAACTGGTGTTCATTTTTAAAATTGACAAAATAAAAAATTTTTGTTATACTTAAATAAAGAGATAAAGGAGACTAACTAATGGATGAACTTAGACAAACTATAATAACTGCGGTTAACAATAGTAATCTTCCAATAGATGCAGTATATTATGTAATGAAAGACATTTGGAGAGATGTCTATGAGATGCATGAGAATGCATTGAAAAATGCTTCTACCAAAACAGAGTCTACAGCTGAGGCTACTGAGGAAGAATAATGATTGATGCGGTCATAGGTTAATAGTAGCCTGTGACCGCATTTGGTCGTTATAAGATTATACTCTTTGGGCAGCTTTGATATATTTTGAGAAATGAATAAACCCAAGGAGGAATAGATAAAATGCTTAACCTATTATCTAGTTATTCAGCTACAACTATTGCCATTATTATTTTTATGGTGTTAGTTGCTCTCAAAGAGTTAATTGAATTACTTAAATATTTTTATAATATATTAAAGAAACATTTTGGAAAAGAAGAGGAAGAAAAAAAGAATGATGATAAAATATTAGAACAATTAAATGAATTAAAAAAAGACTTTGATGAGCATAAAAAAGAACACCAAGAAATAAAAAGTGACATACAAGAGATAAAAGAGGAATTAGTAGATAACAAAAACAGTATAAAAAGATTAGTGACATCAGACCGGAATGATATAAAAAGTTGGCTTGTAGAAAAACATCATTTTTTCATAAATCAAGGCTGGATAGATGACTTTTCAATGGATACTGTCAATAGAAGATTTAGTGATTATGTTGAGGAAGGCGGCAACTCATATGCAGAGAGTCTAGTGAGTGCGATTAGAGATCTCCCTAACCAACCGCCGCAATAGAAGAGAAAAAGGAGGGTTATAAATTGGCAAGCTATGATTTATACCCGCCCATTGTCAATAGTTATGCTCCTTCTTTTGTTACTTGGCAGACTATTGATACTGCAACAAATCAGCCTCTTGAAGGTAACAAACCAGCATGTAATATTTATTTTTCGCTATCAAAATTTAATGTAATACAATTTGATTCATCAATAAAATTACATGCTGTTGTTACTTATCAGTCAGATGCGACAAGTGCAGTTAATAAAGAAGATTCTAATATTCATTATAGAAAAACAGGAATTATTCTTAATATGGGTTGGGAAAAAACATCACAAGATGGTGTTTATGTAACAAAAATTTTAAATGAAGATATAAAAGGAACTGATACTGCTTATCCAGGTTTTAGCGGGTTTATTCCAGGACGAATTTATTCAATTCAATTAAGATTTAGTAAGGTTAAGTATGATCCTACTACTTATACCAAAGGACAGCAAGCTTGGATTTCAGAAAATGCAAGTAATTTTTCTGAATGGTCTACAATAGTAGTTACTAAAGCAATAGGTCAAGCAACAATTAGAATACCTAGTATTGGATATTATACAGGAGATTCTACTGATACTTATACAGTAAATTCTGAAACAATAGAAGTATTAGGCAAATATTATAATATAGATGAAAGTGAAACTCTTAGAAGCTACAGAGTTTCTTTATATAAAGGAAATGTCATTGATCAAAGTATGAAAATTGAAGATAGTGACATTATTTATGCAAGTAAATTTTATGATGTAAATCAGATAAAGTATAAATTTAAGACAGCTTTAGTCAATGGAGCAACCTATACTGTTGGATTGCAATACACAACTATAAACTACTATGAGTCTGGAGAAATTGCTTTTAAAGTTAAAGCAGTTTTTGGCGTTGAAGAAAATCCTTTAACAATAGAAACGATTGACTACAGCACAGATGCTAAATTTAAAACTTTAACTGATCGCGGGCTTGAGGAAGATGAGGGGCGAGTATGTTTGCATATTGGCAACCTTGATGCTGCAGCTGCGGGAACCTATGTCGTCCGCCGCGCAGATAGTAGAATAAAATCTGGTATTCACTATGAAGATACAGATGAAAGTAATGAATTTACTATGTGGGATACTATTCAAACAATTACCTTACCTTTTGTTGAAGAAGAGTATAAAACAGATTTTTATTTCTTTGATAATACTGCGGAAAGTGGTGTTTGGTATAAATATGGTATTCAGCAAATTGAAGAGGATGGTTCTACAAAGAGTAGTTTAAACAAAACAGAAAATCCTATTTTAAGAAATTATGAATACGCTTATTTATATGATGCAGATGGTAGACAATTAAAAATTCCTTATGATTATACTGTTTCTAATTATAGTGTTAATGTGCAGGAGTCTATTACCGATACTATTGGTGGTAAATATCCTTTTATTACTAGAACAGGCGGAACTAGAAATAAGACTTTCTCTATTGGTGGCATTATTAGTTTTAATATGGATGATAATAATACTTTTACATCAAGAGAGAAAATGTATGGTTCTACTGTAATTGCTGGGTTGTATGATGACTATAATACTGAAAATAGAATAGACCATTATGATCATATTAGAGAAAGAGAATTTAGAAATTTGGTTATAGAATTCTTAATGGATGGAAAGAGGAAAGTATATAAATCTACTCAAGAAGGTAATATGATTGTTAGATTGACTAATGTATCATTATCACCTAATGCCCAGCTTGGTAGATTAACTTATAATTTTAGTGCAACAGTAACAGAAATCGCAGATTATACTGTTGAGAATTTGACTAAATATGGATTTTGTGATACTTTAGTATATTGTAATACTAAAACCGCGGCGATCGCGCATCCACAATCTCACATATTGAGTGCAGATACTCCAGAGGAGGTATAGTCATGAATTATATGTTAGATAAAGATTTTTTAAAGCAATTAGATGAAGATAATTTAAAACAATGCTATATTAAAATAGAGGTTTTAGATTCAGAAGAAAAACCTATTAGCGATATTGTCGGTAGAGTATCTACTGGCAATATCAATATAAATGGTTCTTCTTCATTAAGAAGAACTGCTAGTTTAACTTTTGTAGCTGATGAGGTGGACAATGATTTAACAGATGTCGATAATCTATTATCTATAAGTAAAAGAATTGCTTTATATGTCGGATTTGAAAATAATATAGATTTAAAGTATGATGATATTATTTGGTTTAAACAAGGAATCTTTTTAATTCAACAACCAAGTATTTCTCATAATTTAGGTAGTGTGACTATTTCATTAAGCTTACAAGATAAAATGTGCTTACTTAATGGTACAATGGGCGGCGGGCTGCCTACTAGTATCACGTTCCATGAGTATGATCAGCTGGATAGTGAGGGGAACGTAACCGCACTGCCGCAGTTAATATTTGATATCATTCAGACTCTTGTTGTAAATTATGGTGGAGAGAGTATATCTAATGTTTATATTACAGATATTCCGAGAGAGCTAAAACAAATTGTGCATTGGCAAGGCTCTAAAACACTATATTTTAATACAGAAGATAGTCATTTTACAACAGATTCAAACGAAGTTACTTCAAGCAAAACTCCTGCGGTTTGGAAGACCTATGAAGCTGGGGATGAAATAGGTTATACTTATACTTTATTTACATATCCTGGCGAATTAGTTTCAAATATTGGAGATAATGTTTGTACTATTCTCGATACTATTGTTAGTACGTTAGGTAATTATGAATATTTTTATGATGTAGATGGACATTTTATTTTTCAAGAAAAGAAAAATTATTTGAATACATCATATGATGAATTAACTATTGATGAAAGTGGATTACTTTCTTATAATCCATATCAGTTAGCTAATTATGGACGAAAAAATGAAGATGGAAGTTTTACTTCAAGTGCAGATAACAATATTTATTTAATAAATAATAAAAATTATCAAGTAGATTTTAGTAGCAACAGTAAAGTTGAATATGAATTTAACACAAATAATGGCTTAATTACTTCCATTAGCAATACTCCAAGTTATGAAAATATAAAGAATGATTATCATATTTGGGGAAAGACTGATAATGATATTGCAATTCATTATCATGTTGCAATTAAAGAAAAACCAAGTGAATTAAATTATTATGCAGTTAGATTTTTACGAGATGACCAAGATTCTACTAAATATTCTGGTAAAATACAAGTTCTTGATGGAGCAAAAAATTTAGAAGATGTTAAGATAGATAACGAAATTTTGAGTTTTATTGCAAAAGATGATACTCCTCAAGAAAATAGAAGAGAAGCTATTAAAAATGAAGAAAATGAATTTTATACAGTAGATACAAAATCTTTAGATAAAGTTGAAAATAAATCAATTTGGTCTATAACTAAAAGTGATATTTATATTTATCAACCACAAGACTGGCGTGTTGAATTATGTTTTAGAGGAATGTATAAAAATATGCGTCAAATCAGACCAGATATTTATGAACAAGAGCTTATGGATTTGTTGAATTTAATATATGATTTTACTGCTTATAATGAAGAAACACAATCATATGGTAAGTATAAATTTGATATATTAAATAAACCAAATCATTTACCATATTTTATTGATTTTATTGAGCCTTCAACCGCAATGGGAACTTATTCAGTTGACTCTATTGGACCTAGAATACTATCTCATCAAGAAGATAAAATCAATAAAATATATAATCTTGATATACCAGATATTGTTATTATCAATAAAGATGATGATGAAATTGGTTATGATGAATATGGTAAAGAACTTAAAAATGAAGAGGGTGTATCTATAACATTTGCTGATTATTTAAGAGATAAGTGTGGAAAAGAAGGTCAAGCTATTTCTCAGGTAGATAAAAATATTTATAGCAATATTGAAATGAACTCTTCTGGTTATACTGCTCTTGAGACTTTTAGAGATTTGTTATATCAAAATACAAGTTTTGCTGAAACAATATCTATTTCTTCTATTCCTATTTATTATTTAGATGTCAATAGAAGAATAACTGTTAATGATAAAGTAAGTGGCATTAGTGGTGATTATATTGTTAATAGCATTTCTTTACCTTTAAATGGACAACAAACTATGAGTATTAGCGCAAGTAGAGCATATGAGCGTATTTAGGTCATATTACTTTAATTTGCTAATATGTTTTATTATTTATTATAAATAAGAGAAAAAGGAGTTTAATAATGGAGGAAGTTTCACAGGTAAAACTAGAAGGCTCTCTTTATAATGTTAGAGACGAGCAAGCTAGAAAAACAATGATAAGTCGAACAAACCCTGTTATTGAAGGCTCGCTTAGTGTCAATAGAAAAGAAGAAACTGCGGTTGGCAATAATAGTGTTACTTTGAATACTAATAATAGCGCGACCGGGGAAGGCGCTACAGCGACTGGATTTGAGACTAACGCGTCTGGAGATTATTCTTTTACTCAGAATTTTCAAACTATAGCTTCAGGCAGTGGATCTCATGCAGAGGGATATAAATGTGAAGCTAGTGGAGATTATTCTCATGCAGAAGGATGGATTACAAAGTCTAAAGAAGTAGCTTCACATAGTGAAGGATATTTAACCAATACAACTGGGCTTTATGCACACGCGGAAGGGTCATCAACAATAGCAAGTGGACAAAGTTCGCATACAGAAGGTAGCGGCGCGGTCGCCGCTGGTCACTACTCACATGCTGAGGGTATAGATACTAAAGTAGGCGAAACCGCAGCAAATGGTACAGTAAGTGGAGAAACAACAGGTAGCCAAGAGATAATCAAAAAAGATGAATTAAATCTTGCAATTCTTGGCGGACACGCGGAAGGTGTACAAACTAAAGTTCTTAGCTCAGGCTGCCATGCAGAGGGCGTTGAAACTCAGGCTGGTGGAGTCGTTGAAGTGGGCGATGCCGCGAAGCAACAATTAGGATGTCATGCAGAAGGTTATAGAACTATAGCTGGATATGATTATCAGACTGTTTGTGGTTTTTATAATGATAATAAAAATACAACAATTTTTGAAGTTGGTAATGGCGTTATGGAACAAAGAAATAATGCCTTTGAAGTTTATAAGAATGGTGATGCTAAGATTCATGGTAATCTTTATATAGATGTCGGCAAAGGTGAATCTGGTCAAATGAATTTAAGAGATTTATTAAAAGATATTAAACAAAATAACTTTTATATCTCTTATCATAATAATGAAACATTTGATGCATTACATGAACCAATTATGGATACTTTAACCGCGGATAGTGATTTATCAAACTTAACCGCAGGTGGATTTGATTTAGACAATTTAGTAGGAATAACTAGAGCAGATATTTATAAATTATTTGATGGAAAAGAAGATACTTCAATTTCTTTACCTGATTCTAATTTTAGTTTAATATTTAACTTTAATGAGGAAGTTCAAATAGATATGGTAAAATTTGTGGTGTCTAGTACGGGTAATGGTATTCCAGTTTTACAAACTTGGAATCCAGACCTTGGGATCTGGGTGGATGCCGCAGATGCTTTTATAAATACCTCTAAAGTTACGACTATTGTTAAATATGTAAACCACATTCCTACATCTAAGTTTAGATTAACTTCACATTCTGATTCTGCTTTTAATTTATATGATTTACAAATTTATGGTACTTCAATTAAGGGTAGAGTTTATAAGAAGGTAGAAGATAGATTAAGTTCTTATGATTTAGATGTTCAATTTTATGATACAGAAGTTTCTGAATCTGATTATAAAGCTAATTTATCTTACTATAATACAGACAATGATGATAGTGCATATAATGCATTGGTTAGTTTATATAATACAACAATAAAGACCGAGGAAGGAGAAAGTAACTAATGTCTATTTTTAACAAAACTATAAGCTGTACAATAAATAATTTACCGAAAGAGTTTGAGACTCTTGTTACACAATGGGCAACAAATAAAAATGGTAATATGGCTTGTACAGTTAGTGAAACTACTTGTTCTTTGACTATTGATGAAGATGTATGTACTTTTTCTTTTCCAACTACTGGAAACTATAGTGGCTCATATCAATGGAGCATTACAATTTGTGATGCTCCAGACTATGAGTGTTGTACTATTTTAAATAGAGAAAGTTTTAGTGGCATTGATGGTAACAATACAAGCAGTGCAGACCAAAGATATAATTTAATTATTTGTAAATACAATGGTGCTTTAAAATGCTTAAATTCTGTGTCTGTAGATGGTTTTAGTTTAAGTGATTTATTTAATATACCAAAAGGTAGATATAATATTTCTTCTATAAATGATGTTTATATTACAAGAGCATTAGTTAATTCTAATTTAGCATCAGCTAATATAATTAATATTTCAGATAATTTATATTTATCTACAAATTTAATAAATGTTGGTGTAAAAACAATAGTTAAAAGTAAAGAAGATACAAGTAAGCAATTTATAAATATTGGTGGAGTTTTTTATTTGCCATATTCTTCAAGTATTTTAACCATTAGTGCTAAAGAACCAAGTGCGGAATCTACAACTGAATAGGGGCTTTTAAAATAAGCCCCATTTATTTTGAGAAAAAGGAGGAGAAGAATTGGCTTTATTTTATTTCACTATAGGAGTGTCAGATAATACATTTTCATTAAAAGAAAAACTAGAAAAAATTAGATATGAAGGAGCAAATATTTCATATACTATTATATCTTCATCACATGTAATTTTAAAAATAAATGAAATTGAATTAAATGTTCAATATGAACTATCTAAATCTTCAATAGCACAATATTTTTGGTATTTATGTGATGCTTATAATCAAGAGAGTCTAATTATTTTATGTGATTCTCCAAATGTAAATGAGAATGGTAAAACAGGCACTTTTGGTCTTTCTACATATAATAGAGCATATTTTAGATATAAAGAAAAAATGATTGAAGTACCTTTAAAAGAAGATACTTTTTCAGATAGATTTAATTTAATAAAAGGTAATTTTAATACTTTTGATGATGAAACTATAGGCAACAATCTTATTACAAGCAAATGTACTTTTAATAGTGGTAGTAATATTGATAATGGAGAAATTATTTCTATAGATAATTTATATGTTTCAGCTGGTTTACAAGATATAGATTTTAGAACTATTATAAAAGATTCTAAAGGAAATGCTTTTATAAATATTGGTGGAATTTTTTATGCTAATAATGTTGATTATATAGTTGCAGATAGTACATGTCCAAATTTGATTCTTGTACCAGATGGTAGAATCAAATATGAATGGAATGCTAATACCGAAATTACAAATGATATTTGGTTAAATACTGAAAAAACAGCAAGTATTAAGCTTGGTACGAATTATAGATATGAGGTTAAAAATAACAGCTTTTTTATGAAACAAGCTGGCCATTCTACCTCTATAAAATTATCTTTGCCTGATGACGTAAATGGTTTTACTTTTTATTCTATTCTTAGATGTTATAATGTACATGGTGTAAATGATTATTCATATGAATTACCAGGTTTGGAAATAGGAAATAATGAGCAAGAGCGTTGTGTAATTGCTCCTCGGCATGGAGAAAGATATTCTTCAAGGAATATTCTTAATAACAATGATGACAAATTAGGTTTGTTTACTGCTGAAAAAACGAATATTAAAAACACTAGTTCTAACTATCCTCGTTTTATTTTTCCTTCTTATGATGAAATAAATCACTTTGTTAATGACCAATATTTTTATACTTTTGGTTTAGATATTTCAAATATTCCTTTATTACTTTATGTTTTTAGATGTTCAAAAAGTAAAAATTTATCTTACAATAATCCTCCAAGGTTTTCTGTTTTTGTTAAAGATAAAAAATTTTATGATAATTTATTAACTCCTTATTCAATAAATGAACCAGAGAAATCTTCAATAATTGATTTAAAAAATATAAATATTGTCACAAGTAGTCAAACAATAGGAATACCAAAAACCTATGGAGAAATTAAATATATAGGTCTTCAACCAAGTGGAGATATAAGTGATGAAGAAATACTTGAAAATATGCAATATTTAACAAAAAAGTTTAAATTAGATAAGGAGGTATAATAGATGGGCTTATATAAATTTAGTATCGCGGCAGCCGCGTCTCCTAGTGATATTGAAGCTAAGATTACTAGTGTCAGAGGACAAGGTGCGAATATTTACTTACACAGCATTGTAGATATAGGTAACTTAAATTTATCAATAAATAATAAAAATGTTACAATAAATTATGATTTGATTGGAACAAAACAAAATAGTTTATTTAATTGGTATATTTGTGATACAGTTGGATATGAAACTATTATTATTCTATATAACTCAGGAACTGAATCAGATAGCACATTTGGTTTAGCTAACTATAACCGAATTTATTTCAATGTGAAGAACCAACTGGTGTCAAACCCAAAGATCTCAGCGACGCTAGCCGCGCAATTCAATGTTCTTAGAGGACGATTTGATTCATATGAATCAGATAGTGGCGATGATGATGTAATTATGTTAACTAAGTGTGTCTATAATAATGGATCTAATATCGAAACAGGAGAAGCTATTGTTACAGATAATCTTTATGTTTCAACTAATTTAAGGTCAACTTCATTTAAGACTATTGTTAAAGATGAAGATGGCAAGCAATTTATAAATGTTGGTGGAATTTTTTATTTACCTTATAGTGAAGAAATTATTTATCCTAGCTGGAGTCCAAATCAATTAGTCTTGCCAGCTGGAGCCGTAGACTATGAATGGAATCCCGCAACAGCAATTATAACAGAAAATGTTAGATGGTATGATAAAACCAATATCAATTACCTTACATACTATGTGAGTTCTGGTCCAGCTTTTTTCCCATATTATCAAAAAAATAAAGAAGATTTTTCTTTAGACATAAGAGGTGGTACGACCAGTTCTACTTATGGAATGACTCTTAAAGATAATGGCGATAAAAATAGAGTTTATTATATTGTTGGAAAACCATTAAATAGCCCTAACACAAATACAGGATTTTTATATTGTTATGATACAAGTAGCGCCATTCATTGGCCTAATACCTCCAATCCTGATGGTATTATGATGAGAAGAGAAGATCAAACAATAAAAATAAAATATAGAGATCGCAATGTTAGCCTTTTATACCAATATGTAGATTATCCAGAAGAAAAATTGATTGTTTTTGCTATAAAAGCATCTCCACCATCTTTTTATGATAGCACCTATCTTTCTGAATTAAGTTGTTATTTTAATGGAAATAAAAAAATAGAATGTTCTTTTCAAGATAATATTGTACTTAAACCAGAAAGAGGTATTTCTCTTGCATGGATGTCTTTAAAATTTTTTGCAATAGTAGATCACGATCAGACATCTGAAGAAATAATTAAAACTTCTCAATTACTTATGGATAAATTTGATATACATTAAAGGAGGTTAAAATATGGCTTTATTTCAATTTAGTACATCAATTAGTACAACAGTTTCAGAATTAGCTGATAAATTAACCTCTTGGCAAGATAGCGGGGCTAGTATATCAGAAATTGCAATTTCTAATATCAATGATATAAGCTTTTTAATAAATGATAAATATTGTAATGTTAAATATAACATGTCTTCTTCTCAAAATGCAAACTATTATTGGTTTTTATGTGATAGTGTTGGATATGAAACTTTAATTGTTTTATGTGATTCTCCTATTGTTAATGAAAATGGATATAAAGGAAGTCTTGGGAATGCATTGTATAATGCAATTTATTTTTTACATAATGGTAGATTAGTAAGAAATCCTCAAATTGATGAACCTATATGTAGTCAATTTAATATTCCTAATGGACCTGTTGTTGAAAGTTCTGATAGAGTTATATTTACCAAATGTACTTTTAATAATGGTGTTAATATAGAAGTAGGCTCAAATGAGATAACTGATAAGTTATATGTATCAACAAATTTAGTTTCTGCTGGTTTTTTAACTGAAATTACAGGATCGGGGCAAAAATTTATAAATATTGGTGGAATATTTTATTTACCTTATAATAATGTTGTTTTAAGTTTGAGTAAATATAAAAAAAGAAGTATTTTAAAAAATGCTGAAATAGAATTATGGGCAGGATGTTATGAGGATAATGAAAAAATATATGATAGAAAAGAAGAAAATACTTTTTATAAAAATATTCGTAATAATATAAAAATAGTTCCAGATGGTAATATGGAAATGGGATATATTCAGTTACCAAGTGGAGATTCTTTATATTTAAAAAGTGATACACCTTTCTTTTTTAATAAAACTATTTATATGGTAGTTTATAATAAAAATTCTTTTATCCATAGTAATGTTGGTAGTAATAGAAGTGCTTATTCAAATAATATAATTGCTTGTGGAGAAGAAATCTATCATTCTACTTCTACTAGTAAGTATCCTCCTTATTTTCCTCGATGTTTTAGTTTAAATACAGTTGATAAGCCTATCTTTGGAACGTCTCAATATTCAGGTCATGAAAAAAATGGATATTTATTATTGTCTTGGAAAAGTAAATCTTATGGTGCTTTAGGAACTCAAGTTGTTAGTAAATTAAATCAACATATATTAGATTATTATAATAATGAAAATAGAGAATATTATTATGATTATGGTAATAATATAATGTCAATGACTTGGCAAGTTATGAAGATGACTCCTAAAAAATATATATATGTTATAAAAACGCCTTTAAAAGAAGAGTACCCATATACTGCTTACATAAATAAAAATAAAATTAATTCTTCTGAAAGTTTTTTCTTAAATAAAGATGAGGTAAATTCTTTTATTGGTAGTGGTTATTTATTAAAATCTTATTATTTAATGATAGGGGGTAATCAGTATCATACTTTAAATACAAACAATCCTGGTTCTAATGACGACAGCGATAAACAAATAGATACTCCAGAATTAAAAATAGATTATTTTGGAATAGTAGAAGAATCCCAGTCTGATGAAGAAATACAAAAAAATATTCAATATTTAGCTAAAAAATTTAATGTAGATCTAAATGATTAAAGCCCTCTCAGGAGGGCTCTTTTTTATTGTAACTAATTATTTTTTAATCTTACGTACTTTTTTTTCTTTATCTTCATAAAATAGCATCTCCTGCTAAATTTTAAATATTTCTCTTTGTCTCTGCTATCTCTCTAACAAAACTAGCTAATAGACATGCAGCTTTTTGGATATATTTATGACAGAAAGGAGGAAACTAAATGTTTCAACCAAATGCATATTATTATCCAAATCAGCCGCAACAGTCATACGCACCTAGACAGGTTCCATATGAGATGCCGCAACAGAATCTCTTGAAAGGAAGATTTGTTTCATCAATAGATGAAGTTAGAGCAGCTCAAGTTGATTTTGATGGAAGTATTTTTATTTTTCCAGATATGGCAAATAAAAAAATTTACACCAAACAAATCGACTTAAATGGTAATGTTAAATTAGAAGAATATGATTGGGTGCCTATTGAGAAAACCGCGGCAGTCGGTGATTTTGTCACTAAACAGGAATTTGAGGAAACTATGGCTAAAGTTAAAGAAGCTATTTCTCAAGCTGCACAGCCACAACCGCAAAGTAAAGAAGGGTTTAATTTTTAAATAAGAAAGGAAGAAGAGAGAATGCAAGGACAAGGTTTTAATCCAATGCAAATTATTCAAGCAATTCAGAGTGGAGCAAATCCACAACAAATTACTATGAATATCCTCCAAGAAAAAATGGGACAGACCCCTATGGGACAAAATTTAATGCAATTAGCACAAATGGGAAATTCATCCCAGTTAATGCAGATTGCTAAGAATTTATCTAATCAAAAGGGTATCAATTTTGATAAAGAATTTACCGCCTTTAAAAACAAAATAGGCGTTAAATAATATATATATTAAAGGAGGACATTCATATGTTCAATGGAAACACTAGTGGCTATTCATTAGCCGATATCGCAGCCGCAACAGGCGGAAACGATAGAAACAATGGATGGGGAGAAGATTGTTGGTGGATCGTTCTTTTCATCTTAATTCTTGCCGGTGGAAATAACTGGGGTAATGGATTATTTGGTGGCAGAGATGCAACATCTTCTGGTATTACTGATGGTTATATCCTTACAACAGATTTTGCTAACATCGAAAGAAAGATTGATGGCGTAAACAATGGTATTTGTGATGGCTTTTATGCTATGAATACAGGTATGCTTAATGGTTTTAACTCATTAGGCAATGCTATTCAGGGTGCTCAGGCTGATGTAACTGCTGCAATAAATGCAGATACAATAGCAAATATGCAGAATACAAATGCTATCACTAACCAACTTACTGGTATTGGTACACAGATCGCTCAATGCTGCTGCGACCAGAGATACGAGAGCGCAACTCAGTTTGCTAACTTAAACTATAATATTGCAGATCAGAGCTGTCAGACAAGACGTACTATTGCTGATTCTTCAAGAGATATTATAGCTAATCAAGACGCTAATACAAGAAGTATCTTAGACTTCTTAACACAAGACAAGATTGCTACTCTTACAGCTGAGAATCAGTCACTTAAATTTGCTGCTTCACAAGCTGCACAGAACACATATCTTGTAAATGCACTTAGCCCAGCTCCAGTTCCATCATATCAAGTTCCAAATCCTTATACAGGAATGTATGGATATAGAGCATGCTGCAATACTTGCGGATGTACTGTATAGGAGGTAAGTAACTATGGAAATTACAGCTAATGCTGCTCAATCTGTTGCAGCAAGTCAAAATGTGGTATTCACGGATACTGCTGTTCCTGGTAACTGCTCCATTATTCACAGAGAAGGTTCCGGTTTAACTAAATTGCGCGGTCTCACAACTACGCAGTGTAGAGCTAGATTCAAGGCTACATTCGGTGGTAATATAGCAGTCCCAACAGGTGGCACTGCAGGAGCAATTTCTGTTGCTTTAACTGTAGATGGCGAGCCTGTGGGTACAACAACTATGACAGTAACTCCAGCCGCAGTAAGTGAGTATTTTAATGTAGGAGCAAGTATTTATCTTGATGTGCCTGCTGGATGTTGCTCTACTATTGGAGTAACAAACATTTCTTCTCAGGCTATTTCTGTAATAAATGCTAATCTTATAGTAGAAAGAGTTGCTTAAGGAGGGTTATGAAAATGGATAAATACAAGAGTATGAAAGATACCTTAGTTGCTCAAGTTCAAACTCAATTAGGCAACTTAGAGAATGTTGATGCAAAAGAGCTTGGAGAGGTTGTAGATATGATCAAAGACCTTGAAGAAGCAATGTACTATTGCTCTATAACAAAAGCAATGGATGAAAGTGAGCGTCAAAAGTCTAGACAGCATTACTATTCAGAACCATATTATGGCTATGAGGGAAGAATCTCTCCAGATTATAGAGATATGGATAGAGATAAGTGGAATAGAATGTATTATGGCGGACAGCCGGTGGATGGAAACCATATGTCTAGAGGAATGGAGTCTATGGGGCGTGACCGCCGCGAAGGCAGAAGTCCTATGAGCAGACGTTCATATATGGAATCTAAAGAAATGCATCAAGATAAAAATTATCAATTAAAAGAATTAGAAAACTATATGAAAGAGTTATCTTCTGATATTACAGAAATGATTGCAGATGCTTCTCCTGAAGAAAAACAATTACTTAAACAAAAAATGACTACTCTTATGAGTAAGATTGTTTAATTGTTTACAATAAATGGAGAAACATGGTATATAGTATTTGTTCCTTCTAATTCTTTTGTTCTTTATAGAAGTGATGGTTCTCTTAGTATCGCCATGTGTGATGACGATACTAAGACAATATATATTAGTAATCAAATAAAAGGTAATTTTCTAAGAAAAGTCCTTTGCCATGAGATAACTCATGCGGCAATGTTCTCTTATAATGTTAACCTAACTGTAGACCAAGAAGAGCTATTAGCTGACCTTGTAGCTACTTATGGCTACGAAATTATTTACATTACAAATGAGATATTTAGAAAATTAAAATGGGAGTCTTATTATTAAGACTCCCATATTTTTATTATATTAAAAAGCAGATTTTTTCTTATTCCCTAAACAATAGGCATGACCAATTCCTATTGCATCAGCTTCATCATCATTAACTGTTTTATTGTAATTCTCTTTTACAAAATCAATATCTAGTTGTTTTAAGACATTTCGCGTAATACCTCTACCTGTATGGATCCCGCACTTAGCCCGCCATTCTGAGCTTGTAAAAAATTCCATTGTTAATTTATTATGTCTATATAGCATAATGGCGATACTACCTTGTGCGTATGTTAGTGCTTTATAAACAACCGTATTATGTCCGCAAGAAGCTGGTATTGGATCTTCTACAATAACTTTATTTATTGAATCTATATCTACTTTTTCTTCTAATTCTTTTGTTATTTTTTCTATTCTCTCTAAGACAGACGCGGACGTCGCTGTGATACAACCAGACTGGATTAGTTCTCCCTCATCGAAAACCGCGTATCCTGTAGACCTAGTAGAGATATCTAATGCTAAAACTTTCATTTACATACCTCCTATTGTTACTCTTATTATATCACAAAATTTTTATCCTGTCAAATTAAAAATAGGAAACCTACAAAGTAGATTTCCTATTAAAAAAATTCAAAACCAATTTTCAATTCTTAATACGAGTGTAAGCGTTCCAAGCTCAATTAAGCACCCGTTGATCCAAAACCGCCTGCACCTCTAACTGTCTCAGATAATTCATTAACCTCTTCAAACTCCATTGGAATAAAAGGCATCAGCACAAGTTGAGCAATCCTCTCTCCCGGTTCAATGCATTTCGGCTCAAATGAATCATTATGGACAGCTACAATATATTCTCCCCGGTAGTCGGCATCGCAAACGCCAATGCAGTTAGCCGGACGGAGACCTTTCTTTGTAGCAAGACCGCTTCTAGCAAAAATTGCTCCAAAAGTATTCTCTGGTAACTCAAAGGCTAAACCTGTGCCTACCTTAACTGTACTGTGTGGTTGAATCCAAATAGTTGACTCTGTAGCAGCATATAAGTCATAGCCAGCTGCATATTCAGAACCTCTTGTTGGAGTTTTTGCTAAATCATTTAATTTCTTAAATTTAATCTGCATCTGGGAAAGAACCTCCAATCTTAAAGTCGATATCTACAAAACTATCTGGTTCTTTTTCAGAATTAAAACAAAGAGTAGCTTTAACTAACTCATATTCTTCAATAACTTCGCCCTTCTGCTTAATTTCTTTATGCTGATATTCAAACTTTTTAAGTTCAAATCTATTATCATTTTTAAGCTCAGTGTGCAAAGCTTCAACATCGTTTACATTTGGAACTCGAATTGTTTCTACAATCTGTGTTAAATAATTCATTTTATATCTCCTTATAAAATAGTAATTTTCAAATCATTTTTTTCAAATTCTGTTGTTACAGCTAATTCGTCCTTATATTTTTGAGCGATCGCCTGTCCGCCCATTAGCAATACTTCATCAATTTCTGGATAGTTTGAAACATAAGATTTAATTGAAGGTACTACGTCATTAATCGGTACATTCATTTCAGATAAAACCTTTTTACCATCTAATACTGCAACAGTATGGTTTTTTGTATATGTGCAAACATCAGCTAATATTTTCAATATGTTATAACACCCCAATCATAATCAAATAAATAATAAAGAAAATCTTCTCCATCTTTTCTTAACCAAATCTCATATTTTCCATCTTCTTGAAGAGTAATATCAGTTACTTCTCCTCGATTATGAAAACATTCAATTAAATCATTCTTAATTGAGTCTATTGTTGCTTCTCCGCTTAAATCAAAAACAGTATAGTTTCTTTTTTCATTGCTAAGAAGCATATAATAATTAGCTCGTTTTTCTTCAAGCATCCATTTTGCCATTTTATAACAAAGACGATTAAGTGCTATCCCATCATAAGGTTCGATTTGAGACATACTTGCTTTATTGATAGAATACAAGCTCATTTCGTTATTTATCATTTTATTTTCTCCTTTTATAAAGTATAACAAAAATTTATTCAAAAGTCAATTTTGTTAATGCTTCTGCTAATACCTCTGGCGGAATTTCTTTAATATTATCCTGTTTTTCATATAATAATTTTAAAAATTCATAAAAGAGATATAGCTGATCTTCTTCATCTTCAAGCATATCACAATATAAACAATAATTGTGATATGCTTTTTCCATCATTTCTTCTAAATTCATATTATCTCCTATAAATGAAGAACTCTATCATGGATCTCTTGGGTTCGACCTTTGTTCCAATAGTTGACCCCAATGTATCCACAGGTCCGCCTAGCAACGTTCATTTTGTTCGTGTCAGTATTTCCACATTGCGGACATTTCCAATACAAATTATTTGTTTCTCCTTCAAGAGTAATTTCTCCACTAAAACCACATACTTGACAATAATCTGATTTTGTATTTATTTCTGCATACATAATATTTTCATAAATAAATTGAATTACAGAAATAATTGCTTCTATATTATGTTGCATATTTGGAACTTCAATATAGCTAATTGCGCCACCCGGAGACAGCTTCTGAAATTCTGCTTCTTTTGCAAGTTTACTAAAAGCATCAATTTTTTCTCTTACATTGATATGATAACTATTTGTAATATAGTCATAGCCTTCACTTAAATCTTCCCATTCTTTGCCAAATCTTTCTTTTAGACATTTAGCAAATTTATAAGTTGTACTTTCCAATGGTGTTCCATAAACAGAATAATCAATATCTTCTGCTTCTTTCCATTTAGAACAAGAGTCATTTAATTTCTGCATAACAGATAAAGCGAATTTTTTTCCTTCTTCTGTTGTATGCGAAAGTCCAGTCATATATTTCGTACACTCATACAATCCTGCATAACCAAGAGAAATTGTTGAATATCCATGATATAATAGCTCGTCTATTACATCATCTTTACCAAGTCTTGCAATAGCACCATTTTGCCAAAGAATAGGCGCTGTACTAGTTGGAGTTCCTAACAATCTATCATGGCGGCAACGCAATGCCTTATGACAAAGTTCAAGTCTTTCATTTAATATATTCCAAAAATCTTCAACATTTTTCTTTGAAGAAAGTGCAACATCAGCTAAATTAAGAGTAACTACACCTTGGTTAAACCGTCCATAGTATTTGGAACCCGCGATGTAATTCTTTGCGTTTGCATAGTTTCTATCTGTTCTGTCTACTGTGAGGAATGATCTGCAACCCATGCAAGGATATACCGCTCCGTCTTTCATATCTCTTTGAACCTTATTTGAAATATAGTCTGGAACCATTCTTTTTGCAGTACATTTAGCAGCTAATTCAGTTAAATAATAATATTTACTTCCTGGATAAACATTCATGTCATCAAGAGCATAAATCAATTTTGGAAAAGCCGGCGTAATATAAACGCCTTTTTCATTCTTTATTCCTAAAATTCTTTGATTTAATACTTCTTCAATTACCATTGCTAAATCTTCTCTGTCTTTACCTTCTTCAACTTCGGCAAGGTTCATATAGACAGTAATAAAAGGTGTTTGCCCATTTGTTGTCATTAAAGTTAAAATTTGATATTGAATTGTTTGCACACCAGCTTCAATATCTTTTCGAACCATTTTTTCAATAACTTCTTCTGATAATTCTGGATAAATCCTTTTAAAAGTTTTTCTTGTTTCTTCAACAAAAGGAGATAAATGAGCTAATGAAATGCTCTGTCCGCCATATTGAGAACTAGCAACCTGAGCAACGATCTGAGTTGCTACATTCGCGGCAGTTGAGAATTTATGTGGCTTATCTATCGCGGTCTTGCTTATGATAGTACCATTCTGGAGCATGTCCTCTAAGTTTATAAGACAGCAGTTATAAATAGGCTGAATAAAATAGTCTTCATCATGGAAGTGAATTATCCCTTGTCTATGTGCTTCTACGATAGCCTTTGGGAGTAGTCTTCTCTCGGATATGTCCTTGGAAACGGCGCCCGCGATATAATCTCTTACTGTTGTTGATAATTGAGAATCTTTATTAGAATTCTCTGTTGTATAATAAGAATTAGTGTTTTTAACAATTTCATCAATTATATCATCAACAGTATTTTTTCTTGCAGCAGTTCTATTCTCCCTATAAAGCAAATAAGATTTTGCGACATCTTTTCTTTTAGTTGACATTAAGCCTTTTTCAACTAAATCTTGGATCTCTTCTATTGTTAATGGATGATCTGCTTTTTCCGCGTAATCTGCAATATAATCTGCTATATTACCACTTTTTATTAAAGCATAGTCAGTTACTTCTTTATCGACATCTTTAAAAGCATTTAATACAGCATCTACAATTTTCATATGGTCAAAATCTACTAATCGACCATCTCGTTTAATAATTTTCAATTTTCTTCCTCCTAATCAGTTAATTATGCTAAGGAAAAATATCCTATATTTTATTTCCAATTATTATAAGCGAGTTTAATTTCTTTTGTCACCTGTTTCCCAATCTGCCACAATGCTCTGGTACTATCTACTGAAAAATATGGAAAAGGAATATTCTTAAAATCTTCATTATCAGCCTTATATCTTCTAATGATTTCATCACAATTTGGTTCAAATTCTCTATTTAGCTGTCTTAAAAGTCTAATTTTATTTGGCGCTTTTAATTCAATCGGATAAACAAAAATACGCTCATCTTCTATTAGACTTTTAATACCAGTAATATTTAATACACCAATATTTATGGCGTCTTCTTTCAAACAAGAGATTGGTGTTCCGTAATACCAGTTATTAAATTCACAATATTCAAGCATTTCTTTATTAAGAATTTTCTTTTGAAATTCCTCTGTTGTTATAAAATTATATGATAAACCATTTATTTCCTGCTCACGCGGTGGCCGCGTTGTATCTGAAATAAGTCTGTTAAACTCTGGATTCTGTGACATCACAGATGCAAGTGTAGAATCCTTGCCCGAACCCGCAGGTCCGAACAAGGCTGCTACAAAATATTTCTCTTTCAATTATTCATCCTCCTCTTCAGAAGTGTTGCTACTCCAACGCTCGTGTGTTATAGCTATTTCATTACCTTTTACTTCTGTTATTTTATAAAGTTGATGACCTATTGTATTTTTATATGTTTTTCCAACGAACTGATCATCTCTTCTAAAACCTGTTATCATAAGCATAGTTCCACGCTTAAACCAAGATTTTTCTTTTACATGTTTTTTGCCATCTGGGCCAATATCAGAAATCTGCTTTTTAAACATTGCATAATATTCTCTTGTAAACTTTACATCAACTACTCCAGAGGTAGTAAGTAATGTAATCATACTTTTTGAATCATTTTTATCAATAACAGTACCGGCAATTCTACTTAATTTATAAATAGGAATTTGTCGTTGACCTCTCTTAAAGAAATAGTCAACAGGTTCTGACTCTAATTCATTAAAATCTCTAATTCCATACTTATTAAAATCAATATTTGCTAACTCATGTTCTCTATGATAAAAACACAATGCATCCATTTCCCAATGAGAAACTGTTCCAAAAGCATATTTATCCCAAGCATCTTTAAAAATCTTTTGATTATAAGCTTTTAATATACTTTCTGAATTATCTTTAATCCAATTTCTAGCATTATCCATTTGCTTTTTATATATTTTATCCCAATCAGTTTGTAAAATACAAACTACTCCATTGATAATTTGCAATTTATCACTACAATCAGAATAAAATTTGTCAAAGAATGAAATTGCTTCATTATTGAAAGTATAATATCTACCAACCTTAAAATTTTTAAGAAACTTATTAAAATTAAAAACTCTAATTTCAAGTTCAAGCTCTTTAGGCACCAAACCCGCCTCAATTAAACCATTAAAATTCTGCAAGGTAATTCTCTTTTTAAGACCACATTCATTATAAAGATAATAACCCATAATCATCTTTCGATTACCTAAACCATTCTTCTCAATTTCATCAAAAGCACCAGCTTTAATTAAGTTAATCATCGCGGTTTTAGTTAATTTACATCTTAACATGAAATCTTTTAAACTACTATATGGTCTACCAGATTTAATTTTATCAATAACATCGTCTCCAATATTACTAATACCTTTTAATCCAAAAAGAATTTGATTATTTTCAATATCTGGCATAAATGTAAAATCTGATTTGTTTATATCTACTAATGAAACTTTAATTCCTTTTGTTGTAATATCTCCAATAGCAGTAGCTATTTTACCATAATTAGTAGATTTTTTAATCTTCTTTTTTTCTTGATGTCCAGGCAAATCTATATAATCATATGTTTCAAAATCTTCTGGTTCGTATATATCAACAATCTCTTCTTCATGTTCTTCTTCAAGAGATCCGCTGTTTACTCTAAGACATGCAGTATCCCAAAAAATTGGATTCCAATGTGTTCCAATATATAAAGTTTGATATCCAATAAAACTGTATGCAATGGCATGTATAACCGAGAAAGAATAACCCATCTGAGGTCCGATTCCACAATCCCATACATAAATACCAAGAGCTTTAGATTTTGCCTGTTGGAGAACTTTTTCTCTCAAAGCTGGGATCTTAGACATCTGTTTTTTACCTACAATTTTTCTCGCGGCATTCGCTTCCGCGAGGCTAAATCCACAAATATCTTTATCCATTAACATTGTCATTAACTGCTCTTGTGAAGGTGGAACTCCATATGATTTTAAGAAATGAGGCTCAAGAGCTTTCATCTCATCTTCTGTTAAACCATATCTTCTCATTTCTTCATACCAAAGATTGATATTATTCTTAAAACGAATATATTTATCCATTGGCGTTTCCGCACCTTGTTCTGATGTCATCAATCTCATCAACCCATTAGCATCTGCCATCTCAAGTATAGATGTTGGATGAATCTTCTTTGCTGCTTGAGATCCTACAACTGAATCAAACTGAAAAGTATCAAGAACAGTTCCTGTTTGAAGAGCATCCCAGCATTTTTTATCATCGAGTGGAAGATTCTCTGGTTGGAACATTTCGTTATATATTTCTCTTAAAGTTTTGTTCTTATCAATTTCGCCATACTGCTGAAGTAATTTAATTGCTTCAACAAGTTTATCTTGAACTGAAGTAACTAAGAAATCATATTTTGTCATACCCGCAGATTCCGCATCATGTAAATCATATTGAGTAATGACATCTCCACTTGGAGTTCTCATAAAGCAACCAAATTCAAATGGATCTTCATCAAAAAGAATTACCCCTGATGCATGAGAACCTCTTTGCTTAATAAGACCTTCAATGGCAAACATAATATCCATTAAGCCTGGATATGTTTCTACTTCATTGACAAAAGTTGAAACTGGCTTCCTGCCTTTTTCTGTGTTTCCATATACTACATCTTTTAATGACCATAAAAATCCTCTTTCTTGTGGAACAAGAGAAGATAAATATTGAGAAGTATCAATATCAATTCCATCTGGACACTCTTCACTTCTATATCCTCTACAAGCTGTCTGAATAGCAGACTTTGTAGTTTCCGTTCCAAAAGTCGCAATAAGAGTACATCCACAATTTGCTTTAACAATAGAAGGAATATCAGATAAGAATTTTTTACCTCTCTCTTTTTTTATTTCATTTAAGATGCGCGGACGCTTTGAAGGACACAAATCTAGATCTATATCTCCTAATTCTGTACGCTCTTTGTTGAGATATCTCCAGAATGGAAGTTTCCATTTTAATGGATCAAGCTGTGTGATACCAAGTAAATAGTGATTTAATCCTGAACAAGAAGAACCTCTTCCCGCGCCAACCATACTTCCGCATTCCCAAAATAAATCAACATAATGTTGAAGTGTTACTGGATATGCAAACATATTAGTTTCAAGCTTTTCTCCTATTGTTTTCTTAATATCCGCTTCATATTCAAGTCTATCAAGATAATCCATTCCTTCATTAGCTAAATCATAAGTAGTCCATTCTTTTTTATTACATAAGTTTATTAAACACTCATTTGCCCAATATCTTTCAATCTTATTATCTGAATTAAACATAGATGTAAGAATTGGATGATTTTCTGCAATAACTCTTTCATCTTGCCCACTATGAAGTAAATCAAGTTTAGGATAATCTTTTACTTCAACTTTTGGGATTGTCTGTTTATGAAACAAGCTATAATTTTCAATTTTATCCCAAATTTCCATTGAATTATGACAAGCATTATCATAAATTTCCTTATAATTATCAAAAGATTTACTTAAATGCTCCAAAATTTCTTCTTCACTTTGTAAATAAGAATATTCATAGAAAGCATCTACCTCACGTTCACCATCTTTTGAATTAAGATAAGCTTTATGAACATATCTATCTTCTTTTTTAAGATAATGCGCATCACAACCAATTACATATTTTATTTTAAATAAATCTGCTATTGCAATAAGACCCTTATTTGCAATAATTTGTTCATTAGAACATCCTGGAGCAAATTCAATATAGAAGTCTTTTCCAAAAATTGATTGCATATCTTGAATAAAATTAACTGTAGCCGCATATGCTTCCTGTCGTCCAGCCTCGTTACCTATCTGCTCAGCCGCCTTAAATTTCAAAAGATTATTAGAAAGTTCTCCACCAATACATGCTGTTGTTGCGATAACATGTCCCGGATTTCTTCCAATAACCTCTTTTAATTCAGACTTTAAAGTTGGAACTCTTTCACCTCTATCACTATATTCGTTTAACCAAGCAAGTGAAGATAATTCTCTTAACTGCTTATGTCCAATCGCATCTTTTGCTATAAGAATAAAGTGATAATATCTTTGTCCTTTTGTTCTTTCATCAACAAGATAAATTTCATTGCCCAATGCAATTTTAAAATCTGGATTTTCTTCTCTTATTTTATCTTGATATTTTTGCACACGAACATGACCACTAAGACATTCATGGTCTGTAATGGCTATTCCCTTTAGTCCTAGTTCGATTGCTCTATCAATCAATAATTCCGGTTTATTGATTGAATCAACTAATCTAAGATTTGAATATTCTGTATGTGAGTGCAGTTCCATTCTTAAATTCATTTTTTTCGACATCCTTTTCCTATATTATAATTTATTATAACATAAATTTAATATAAAGTCAACTTCTTGTTTTATAATATTTTTCTTCATTTTCAGGTGTTAATAAAAATCTTGTTGTTTCTAATTTTAAATCATCTATTGTGTAATCTGTATCATAAGGGATACGAATAAGTGGAATTTTATTATCAAAACAATATTTGTTTTTGATTAAATCTGATTTATGAGTTCTTTCATAGTAATCTTTTGTATCCCATCCATATCCAGTAAAAAAGAAATGTTGTTGACCATCAAATTCTATAATATATTTATTATTGATATAAAAATCAAATTCTTTAATTTTTAAATCATCAAATCTTTTTTGGTACTCAAAAGAAATATTATTTTTAGTAAGTAATTTAATAATATTTTCTTCATTTTTTGAATGAGTACAACCACAAGATTGAGAAAAGCCTTGTCTAAGATTACCCATATCTATATCACATTCATTTCCACAATCACATTTACAATGCCAAAGAGTATGCCCTCCATTTTCACTATAGATAGGAAATAAGGCAACTAATTTACCAAAACGTTGACCTGTTAAATCAATTCTTGTTGCTCTGCATCTCTCAGCAGCGAGTTCTCTATTTAAACATCCGCAAGATTGAGACTCACCTCTACGTAATGTCTCTGCGGGGACGTCTTTTTCATTTCCACACTCGCACTTACAATGATAAATTTTTCCTCTTTTTTTTGTTCTTTCTTCAAGCAAGTATTGAACAGTCCATCTACCAATTTTTTGTCCTACTAAATCATAACGGCAATCACACTCATTTTTAGCAGTTTTTTTAGTTAAATAGCTACCTTGTTTTATAAAATACTTTTTACATAAATTACATTGACATAGCCACCAAGCATGATCTGGATTTTTCCCCTCTGGGCATTCTGTTCGATATAAAACTTGATAATCACCAAAAATACAACCTGTTAAATCTTTTGCTCTTGAATGAATATCAGTTTTAAAAATTTTAAAATTTTCTATTTGTTTCATAATATATATATATTCTCCTTTGATTTTGTCCTCGTGCTATATATAAAAATTCGAACTAGAGCTTTTAACAAGTTTGATTAAAAAATTTTTTATCTTACTAAAACACATTTTTCGACACTTCTGCTAACCGCGGTATATAGCCATCTAGCATGTTCTGTTCTATCAAAAGGAAAAGCTTCTTCAACTACTGTTACCTTATCAAATTCACTACCTTGTGACTTATGACAAGTGATTGCGTATCCAAAAGCGAACTCCCTTGGAACAATATCTCCAATTCTAGGAATTAACTTACCAAGAGCATAAGCTTCTTTCCAATCAATACACTTTTCTCCTGTTTCTATCATATGTTTATCCATTTCTACTTGCTCAAAGATTTCTCCTTCGTCAGTTTCAAATACACATGTAATATTTTCGAGATTGTGATTTTTCATATTTATATATCTAGGAGCAACCCTAAAAGATTCAAAAGGGTTATGAATAATTCCTGTTAAACCATTTACGAGAACGCTTTCTCCATCTTCAGATGTGTCATCCCAATAATTTCTTAAACAAATCATTTTTTCGCCATCTTGCGGCAGTCCCTCAAACCCATATAAACCTCTTATTTGATTATTTAAAGCTTGACGAGTAGCATTTGTACCACAAATAACCTGATCTGCCCATGTTAAATGTCCAGTTACAAGTTCTTTTTTAGGAATAACAATAACTTCATTTCCTTTATTAAACTCTATGTTTTCATAATTTCTAATTTTCATTGTGGTTTGGATAATTTCGCTTTCTGCTGCTTGACGCATAACTTCATCTAAAAAAATATGCGGTTTGTCAAGTAGGGTATGCGCCTCTTTCTTATCAATCTGCGGCAGCTGGAATGGGTCTCCAAGGAAGATCACATATACTTTATGAGCCAAAAGCAAATCTATCATTGACTTAGGCACCATAGATACCTCATCTACTACAACGATAGTGTATTCTAGTTTAGTTTTTGGTTTTCTATAAAACCCACCTGCAGGTCTTGGAATACTATCATAAAGTAATCTATGTAAAGTCATTGCATTTGGATTGCCTTTTTTTCTTAGCACTTCCGCGGCTTTACCTGTATATGCTGCATATGCGACTTTAGATTCTTCTACATCTAAAGCTGAGATGATAAACTTAACCAAAGTTGATTTTCCCGTACCAGCATATCCAGATATTGTAGTATATTTTTCTCCATTCTTATATCGCTCTAATGCTGTTTTTAATCCTTCTTCTTGTTTATTTGTTAATTCCATAGTTAATCTTCTCCAATATATAAATTTAATTCTTTCATTGCATTTTTTATTCCAACTGCTTCTGCATAAGCAGCTAATTCAATATGTGCAAATTCTTTATTTTTAATTTTTTTATCTATTGACTTTTTTCTTTCATTTATTTCGGTATCGATAAAATTAGATAAAGCTTTTAATTTTTCATAGACAATATTCATTTTATAACCAACCTCCATTTTTTAATATTTCTTCTATATCTATTATTCTATCTTCTGGATAATCATAATATTCATTTTCAAAAATTTCTGCAATTTTATGAATATCATCCCAAGCTTCTAAAGATCTTTCTTTTTTCCATTCTTTATATTCATTACTCATATCTCCACAACTCCTTTTATAAATTTATTATACCATATTTTTATTAAAAACACAAATAAGGGTAGCAATAAAGCTACCCTTGTAAAATTGATTGTGGTAAATATAAAATTTCTCTATTTATTTGTTTTGCATATTCAATAGTATTATAAGTTCCACCAAATTCAATGCCATCCCAAATAGCTAATAAAATATCACAATTATCAACCATATATTTATCTCTAATAAAGTAATTTTCCTTATGATATTCTTCACTTACCATATAAATCCAAGAATCTTCCATAAGATATTCTTCAAATGGATGGTATTTTTTTCTCTTATATGGTAAGCAACAAACAAGAGGAACATTAAATTCTTTAGCTACTGAACCAAAAATCTGATCTGCTCCTTGAGCCATGCCGCAATACGCTTCAGAAAAATTGTATATCTGAAATTGCTCTTCTATCCACGCGCGGACCTCTGCTTCATGGCCCCTTAATCTTTCGGGTCTATGCCCTGTTAAAGCTACCTTCATATATATATCCTCCTAAAATATAAAAGCTACACTATCTACTACTTCATAGTCAACTAAAAGGAGCTGTGGATTGCGGCTGCCGCACCATTCATTAACTCTACATTGACAAACAGCATTTATTTCAACAAATCCATTTTCTGAATATAATTTATTAAACTCTTCTTCATCCGTTCCAAATTTTATAATTGAACAATTATTTGGTAAAGATATTTTTATAGTTGTGTTTTTAAGAAGTTGAATCATGTCTTTTGTTATTTTTAGGTTTTTAATATATACAAACGGTTCATCAATATCCTTGCCCCATAAATAATCATGGTCAGCTATTGATATAATTGCATCAGTATCTATGTTATTTTCTTCAAAAATATAATCTACCCAATAAATAGGCTCATCAGATATATCTTTTAATGCTTCATTTGTTTTTTCAAGAAAAGCAAAAATATCCTCTCCTTGAACCTCTTCTGCTCCTGGTTCAGAAAATCTAATACCTAAGCCAAAAGCTCCTTGGTGTCCCTCTTCGTAAAGCGTACAACCGGTTTCCGTGCATATATCTTTAAAATTATTAACTCCAGTTCTATCACATCCACGAGCCGAACCCTGATAAGATACAGCTCCATCTCCATCAACTACTTTTGTTAATATACAACATGGTCGCTGATATTTTGCCATAAACTTATTTGCTATCAACCCAGCTATGTTTTTATCAATCTCTCCAGGATTAAGTAAAAAAAGTAAAACTTTGTCGTCTAACAAGTGTTTTTCTTCAATTAAACTTTCAAGATGTTCCATTCCTTTATCCTGAGCTTTTGTTTGTCTATTTTTAACATTAGTTACAGTTCTTAAAGCCTGATCAAGGATAGTTTCTTTTTCGCCAAAAGCATGTCCTCTTTTAGTCGAATCAACTTCTTTAAAAGCTTCAAATTTGAGCATTGATTTAAACAAAAGATTTTTCTCTTCTTCGGTTCCACTTCTTACCATTGCATTAACAAAAGGTGCAATATAGAACGCGGCGCCCATTGGTGTAATCCTAGTACCCAGCTTAAAAGAATTCTTTTGCGCCATCCCATGTATAAATGGATTCTTTAAATTTAATGGCTCAAAGCCTTTATTTATAAGATGTTTAGTTTCTAAACTTTTTAAAGACATCATATCTGCTAAATTACCTAATGCAACTAAATCTAAATAATCATTAGCATTTTCTTTTTTAAGTAAGCTATCTAAATATCGACAAAATTGCCAGACTATTCCGACACCTGAAAAATCTTTATTTGGATAATTACTTAATTGATTGTTTATTATAATAGCATTTTCTGATATTTTATCTGCTTCATGGTGATCCAAAACTACAACCGGGATTCCTAAAGAATGAAGTTTTTCATGTTCTTCATAATCATTACTTGAGGAGTCTGGGCATATAACCAAACTAAAATCAGATGCAAGGTCGACACAATCACTTAAACCATGTTGCTTGCCAGAATGTATAAACCAAGATAAATGATTAGATACCCAATTTGGAAATGTATCATAAAGATAATTTATTAAAAGAGCTGAAGATGTGTATCCATCACAGTCACTATCCACAACTATCAGTGCATTATCGTTCGCTCCAATGCAACTAACAACCGCGGTTGCCGCAGCTTTTAATCTATCTTCACCTAATGATAAAGGACTATTTATGTCATCATCTGTTGTATTTAAGTAGTGCTGCAACTCTGAAGATTTTATTCCTCTATTAACTAAGACCCTATTGATTGCAGGGGTTTCTTGATTAAAAGGATCATATAACTTAACTTTCAATTATCTAACAGCCTCCAATACTATAACATTACTGCATTGCGGACATTTAATAGTTTTTCTCATAGAATTATATTCTTTATAAGGATGATAATTACCCATTATCTCTATATCCTCTTTCTCAAAACTAAAAATACATCCACATTTTGAACATTGCGTTTTTTGTTTTGTTCCCTTTTCTATTATATGTATCATAATATTATCCTTTCTTTAAATAATTGCAGAAAAATATCTGGACCCCTATCTATAGGTGAGTCCTTATACCCAATTAAATTATTATTATCGAACAAAAAACTTAATTGTGTTTTACTTCCATATTTTTTTTGCATATTTAATAAATTCTTTGTCAATTTCTTATATTCATCATCATTAACCTCTTGAAACTGTTTATCCAAACTAACGCAGATTTCTTCTGCACCCGCTTCAACCAATAATTTATATTGATATCCAATAAATGCAGAACCACAGCAAGCTACTGATATATCATTTTCTTTTCCAAAATAACTTGCATATAATAGTGTGCTTTTTTCAGATTCAAAAAGAAAAGCTTTTTTTATTTTCGCTATATTATCTTTACTTTTATTTAAGTTATATAAGTTAAAAGATAAAGGATGATTATACATTATCCCATTTATAATAGCCGGTCTATATTTTCCTCTATCAACAAGAGATAAATCCAAAGTTCTTTCTCTAATACCAATTAAATTATTATCCTTATCATAGTGCGGAATTACAATACCATTATTCTTTGGATCGTAGCATATTCCCGCGGCATTGAGGATTTCTTTTTTCATACCTTCTCGTTCCCATATACCTATATTTGGATGCGGCAGTCGCGTTAAGATAGAATCATCATATACTTTTAGTTCCACGGTTTGAGACTCTTGTTGTATATCTTTTATTCTATCATAACTATTTAAAATTTTCCAATCCTCAAGCAACGAAACTAGATTTTTATCATCTATTTTTTGTTTTGGAGAAAACCCAAATTTTTCTGCAATATATCGAATAGCATCTGGTAATTCCCAATCAGTAGTATATTCTTTTCCTTCTGGAGTGTATTTAATCTTTTTTTGAACTCTTGATTTAACTTTTCTTGTCAATTCAAAAATATCAAACGTATCGCCACAATCAGTATAACATCTAAAAAGTTTGGTGTTATCATAATAAAAAAGTTTATGCTGTTGACCACAATGGCAAACTGTTTTAGATATTATTTTATCTCCTTGTAATATTGGATCTGCATCAAATTCAGATAAAACATCAATAATTTGTTCTATTGTTAAAGAATTTTTAATTAAGTCTTTATCATATTCATAAGTTTGCATCTTTATACCTCTTTTTATTAGTTATAACTAATATATAATTAGTTGTAACTAATTATTTTATTAAAAAATGCTGTCTTCTTCAACTTTTATTTTCAAATCTTCAATTTCACATAATTCATAATCATATTTTGTAACAAACATTGGGTCAATTCTGCAAATACCTTTGTTTGATTTACACCACATCAAGACATCTTTCCATCTTCCACGTCTATTCTTATACACTGAAATCTTGGTGTCTGGAGGTTCAAAACCGCCTTTTTCAAGAATTGGCTTTAAAGCTTCTAGATCCTCTTGGCTAACTTTTAGCATAATCATACCTAGATCGATTTTATCGGCAATCGACTTCGCGCCACGGAGAAGATTCTGGTCATATTCTTTTGCATCTCGATAGTCTCCATTTAGCTGAGTTGCTGAAAGAATAAAAATTCCATACTGATTACATATATCTTTTAATGTAATGGAAATCATAAAAAGAATATTATCTTCTCTAAGACGAACGCCGCCACTTCGTTTAGTTACCTCTTCCAAAATTTTCATTGAGGTATGCAGATAATCAAGGAAGCAATACTGAATATCATGCTCTCTGATATTTCTTTTTATTGTATTCTCGATATCTTTTAATGAAAAATCTGGTAATGCTTTAAAATAAATTTGACTTTGTTTTAACAATAGAGAAGCTTTAGCAACACGTTCCCATTCACCTGCAAAATAATCTGCATTTAGAATATGTTCTTCATCCACTCCAGAAACAAAAGCCAACATCATAGTTTGAATTTCATCAATCGGCTGCTCTGTTGCAATATATAATACTTTCTGCGGCTTCCCTGTGGTAACCCATTGTCCAGATTTGAGATCATACATCTGACCGCATCCAATGTAGCAAGCATCTGCTACCATAGACCTAGTTTTACCGATACCTGTAGCCGCGGACCGCAAATAGAACTTTTTAAGTCTTGCGCCTTTTGTTATAGTATTGACATAATGACCGAATAAAGGATATCCAATTTCAGGATTCTCTTTTAAATCTTCAAGTAATTCATCAATACCAAAACCAACTTGACATTCATCATTTGGAGTTTCATCCACATATGTACTTCTTATTTCATCAATTTTTTCATCAATCGTATCTGCAATCTTTTCTATTGGAGTATTATCAAACCAATCTTCTTGTTCTGCTTTTTTCTTTGTGTCAAAAATATTATCTGGATCATATAACCAAGATAAATCCATGTGTGCTAATCGTTCATAACCTCTAAAAAGAGTCATTTTTTTAAGTCTGTTATAATAATAATTAAAAGTAGCTAATGATGCTACATCAGAACATTTTAATAAATATTCTCTTCCTTGATAGGCTTTATATATACCCATTTTTTTAGGACGCTGATTAAGATAATCTTCAATCGCTTCTATTGTTATAGTTTGAGCACCCATTTTGTATAAATTATAAATAGGTTCAAAAACTATTTTATGAAAATCATCATAAAAATCTTCTTCATCAAAAGAATATTTATCTTCTGCATCTAAAAGATTCGGATTATTAAAAACCGTCCCAATAACCTGAATCAGTGCAGATTTATCAACATATTTACTTGCCATCTATAGATTCTCCTTCTTCAAAATTAAAAAATTTTATTTTCTTTTTTATTTTTGGAGGTTTTATAGTTATCTCTTTTGTTTTTTGTGTTATTGAAACAACATTTTTATCTTGATTTTGTTGTTTTGCTAAAAACAAACTATAATAATAATCATATGCATTTTGATATACATATGGCACAATACCTATTGAACCATTTGCTTTTTCTATTGAGTTTCCTTTAACTTCAAAAAAATACACTAATGATTTTAATATACCGCTATAACTATATCCGTTTTCATTGACAAATTTATTGATATATTTATTTGTCATAGCCCAATTACAAGAATCTCCATATACTTGTTTAATATAATCTTTTAATTTTGTAAGTTCAGGGTCTTCTTTTACCGCTAAAGGTTCTAAATTAGTATTATTTGGATCGCAAGTCTGATGAGCATATCTTCTCGCACCTACTCTAACAGCTTGTACTTTATCGCGGTCAAATGACTGTCCGCATATAATACATTTTACTTTATGCACTTAACAACCCTCAATTCTTCTTTAATATAATTATATTATATCATATTTTTTATTAGAAATCAAAAAAGAGTTGCCATATAGGCAACTCTTAATTATTTATGTTATTTATTAGCTTCAACGAGTTTTTTAAGGTCTAAAACAATTAAACTCAAAGCTTCTGCCTGATCTCTTGTTGCTTTAGCTACAGTTTTCCCTTTACCAAGATATTTTTCAACAATCTGGCTAATGCGCGGAGCCCAGAAGCTTCTAAATTTCTGACCATCATCTGTTTCTCCACTTTGGTCTGAAGAACCTGGAATATTAGCGACAATACTATTAAACTCTGAATATAATTTATCAAAGTCTAAATCTGCGGAAGCTTGGTTAATATTTACTCTAACATCTGTAAAATATTCTTCACCATCTTCTTCCATCTGCTTATCAATAGCTTCTCCAATAGCATTAACTAAGTTCTGATAACTTAAATCAATGTAATCTGGAGTGTATTTAAAACGAGACCCAGCTTCATATCTTGAAGTACCTCTCATAAACATAACAACTTTTTCAGACGAGCCATCTTGGGTTGGTACTGAACGAGTATAGCCTATGATATCGCACATTCTAGCAATAACATTATTTGCACGCTTATCAAGAGTAGGTACAATCTTATTATACTGCTGTCCGCCTTCATTTGTAAAAGTCTTATCAGTTTCATGTGAAATGACAACTAAACCATAATCTAACTGAACAATTTTTCTTAGACATTCATCAAATTCTTTTTCGATCATGCCATAACCTTTACCAAAAGGAATGTCTGATACGGTATCTGCATCATTATTACTGCATACATACTTTGAGCAGTAATCATAAGCAATATCAGCAGTATCAATAATTATAGTTTCGAATCTTTTCTTCGCATCATCTGTATTTAACTGCGTTAAAACTTGGCGGAATTCACTCCAATTATTTATTGGCTGAGCCATTGCGCCAGGGATGGCAGAGTAACCTTTCTCAAAGGCTAGCAAAAGGTGACCAGGGAATTTGACTGCGGTAGTGGTTTTACCCAGATATGTTATCGCAAAGGCTTTTTATCCTTTGCTTCTTATGGTTTCCCATAAGTTCAGCGTACCCTCTTATCTCTACTTAAAGAGATATTAGACTCTCTTGGATTTATTATATTCTAAAAATTTGTTATGTTTTCTTTCTAAGTAAATGCTATCTAATGAATAAAGTTTTTCAAACAAAGGTACTGAATAAATTGTACTAATAGAAAATTCCCATAAACCTCTATTATCTTGGTTTAAACTACTAGGTACATTTAGAAAATTTTTTATATCTTCTAATAATTCAGACCTATGCGCACATAATCTAAATCTACAATAATCTTTATCAATAGAAATAGTGCCATCACCATCAAAAAAACCTAAAATAAAAGCATATGTTAAGTTTTTATCTTCAAATAATGGTAAATGCATTTCTTTATAAGTTTTTCTATTTACAATACCAAATTTACTTAAAGCTTCTTTTTGCGGTCCGCTACTCCAGTTTAAACGAACAACAGAAAAACCGTTACCAGTTTCTCTTTCTATAATAGGATTTTCTATTTCAAGTTCTTTTTTTATTTTTTCTAGAATCTCTTTATCAACTGCGGATAATTCTATATTGATCCTATTCCTATCTTTTTCAACCCAACCATCTGCTGCAATAAAACCTAAAATCCAAGCTTGTGTGGGCGTTTTTATATCATTAAAATATGTATGATTAACACTTTTTGCTCTAGCAGCATTTGAAATTTGATTCTGTTGAGCTTTTGTTCTTATTTGAACATTATTAGATTCTAATATTTTTTTGACTCTATATGGAGTAATATTAAAAATTCTTGACAGTTGAGCCATAGAAGCTCCATTTGTATATTGTAAAATTAATTCGTTGATGTCCATATCTGTAAACATACTCCTTAACAATTTTTAGTTTCAAAATCCACGCGTTGCGCGTGTTGCTTATTTTACTAAACAACTTCCGCTAGGATTGGCATGAGATATATAATCTTTTAGCTTTCCCTCTTTTAGTCTAATGTTTGCTTTATAGTTACCTATAAAGAGACCAGTTATTTAGTCTTCCAACCACCATACAAAAACACAGAATAGCCTCTCATATCTCTACTTACCTGATGTGGTTTAATATCCATAATATTTAACATTTTATTTTCTCCTTTTATTAAAACCAAAATTCCGTTTCAAAAAGTTCTAAAGTGATTTTTGTTTTGCAAATATGGCTGTTTGCGCTCCAAGAATAGATTTAAACCTCCAATAATGGAGGTTTAATCTTTATCTTTTATATTTAATTAGAAGTTAAATCCACCTGCTGCGGCTGGCGCAGATGCAACTGCAAATCCATTAGCTGGAGCAGCATTCTTTGAAGCAAGATACTCATCATTTCTCTTTTTAACTTCTGCCAAATGTACTTCTCTATCAGCCTGAGCTTTCTTCATTTCATCTGCTGTAATTCCATTATCTGGATCTCCAAGAACATACTCAACAGGCTTAGCACCTGTAATCTGCCATTCTCTTACATTTCTCTCTTCTCTCTCTACAGAAACTCCGCCAAAAGCATTCTCTTTCTGAACTTCTCTTGTAAGAGTAGCATTTACAATATTTCCCCAAACACCAGTAAACAAAGGATTTTCTTTTGAAATATTCTTACTCAAGAAATACTTAATACCATTTTCATCCTTACAAACGAAATCAACTGGTAAAAGCGCACCTTTAAAGTTGAATACATATCCGCTTATCTGAAGATATGGCTTCTCAATGCCCTTCTCAGGATTAGCTTCAATATCCTTTACCTTATTAATGTACATATCAACATCAAAGTAATTTCTCTTATCTGGCTCAAACTTAGAAAGAGTTGTAATAAAACCGCCCTCATTTCTCTTTGCAGCTACATAAGTTTCATTACCATCGCGGTTTGAAATAAAATCATTAACATCAAGTGAAGTATCACACTTAACGATAGTTGCATTCTCTTTTCCATCACTAAGAACAGTCTTACCGTTTTCAATAATGTTCTTTAATACGCCAAAACTAGCGTTCTTATTGCCCTTTGAAGTAAGCTCTTTTACAAATGTATAATGTACTGTAATAACATTTGTACAATCTTCATCAGTTGCAATATCAATCGTTCCTGAAATATAAGGCTTACCAAAATTATCAGATTCTTTGTTCTGAACTGTCTTAATAGCTAACTTATGCTCATAAATATAACCTTTAATAATTTCTTGATTCTTTACTTTTCTCATTAACTTTTCTCCTTAATTTTGTTTATTTATTTACTATAATTATATTATACCAAAAATTTTGAAGTTAATCAATTTTATTCCACATCAAATTTAACTTTTTCGCCCATTGTAGAGAGCAAATATGTTACAGGAGAACCTTCAATTTTTTCTACATAACCGTCATTAACTAATTTACGTAACGCGCCAGACGAGCCATGGGAACTTATAGCAAGACCTTCCGCGATAGATTTCGCAGTAAACATGTTACTATAAGTGGCTTTATTCTCTTGCATAAAAGTTAAAACTCGTTTACCATTCTCAGTAAAAGTAGTTTCTTTTACTCCCATATTTGATGCAACAAGAGCATTAAAAAATTCAAGCGCATCCTGTGATAAAGTAATCTTATTAGAATTTAATTGATTTTGAATTTCGTTAATAAAAATTTCCTTTTTACTCATTTTATTTTCCATCCTTTTTTAGTATATTATAATTATATCATATTTTTTAATTAAAGTCAAATAATTACAATCCCATAATTCTGATTATTTCATCAACAGATACTATGGAACTACCTGCTTCTTTTAACGCGTCCAACAATTTTTTATATTGTTTACCATAGAATAGTAATTGATCATGTTCATCCTTTGTAGGGCGGCGGCCGCAACATTTTTTCTCTGTACAGAAACCACATACATCGCACTTTGGTATAAAATATTCATCAACAATAGTCTCCCATTCTCCAGAATATTTACAAAGTGCTTTCATAATATCTAACATTAACTGTCTAAATTCCCAATATGCTCTATTACATAATCTCTGATGAGACATATCAATTAAATGTCTAAGGTTTGTTCTTACTACTACTTTTGTTGTCATACCTATTGGAAGAATATTTGCAATATCTTCTCTTGGTATATTTTGTTCCTCTAACTCTTTATAAGTATCTGATACAATAGTTATATAATTTTCATATGTATCTTTTACTTCTTTAGATTTTTTTATTGAAGGTGGAACAATAGATTCAACATTATTATAATCAATATATCTAGTGCTTGCTTGAAGTCGAGTCGGACCTCCTGCAATATGCGTATAAAATTCTCTAATAACTCTTGCAGAATATCCTTCTAAAATCATATATACTTGCGGGTACTCCGCGGTCCGCATATGCCCAGAACTCAAGCAGTCTAGTCCTCTACGATAATTTTTTATTTGGTCTGTTGTATCTGCATTCCAACATATACCAGCTTCTTCGCCTATCATTGAGATAGGCGTTTCAGTGGTATATTTTTGAATAATAACTTTACCCATTAAATTAGCTCCTTTAATATTTCATCACAAACGCCCAAGTTAAGTGCTTCTGAAGCTAACATCCACCAATCATCGCGGCGATGCTTTTCATATAGTTCTTCATCAATGTTAGTATTAGAAATGGTAATTTGTTTTAATACTTCTAATTGCTTATCATAAAACTCAGCAAAATTTCTAAACTTACCAGCGTCTCCACCATTTGCAGTTGAACCTTCATGGTACAAGAAAGTTGAATTTGGATAACAATATCTCTTATGACCTGAAATAAAAATAAAGAAACCGCCACTATATGCACAACCAACACAAATAGTATAAACAGGAGTCTTAGAGAGTTTTATTGCATCAATTACAGTTAGAGTGTCTGTTAAACTACCGCCAGGAGAATCTATATAAATTCTAATCGGCTTTCTATCTGTAGGCTGAATATTATGATCTTCATCATATCTATTCCAAAAACGAATTACTGTATCAACTGCAATACCAACACCTTCTGTAATATCTCCGATATAAAGTTGTCTATCAAGAGAATTGCTATAATCCAATATCTTTTCAAAATCTATTTTTGAACTATCCTCTTGCAAAACTGGGCTGTCACCAAGCAAATCATTTAAGTAGTCATTAAAATCCATATCCTAGCCTCCTTATTTATTTCCTTTTGTACTGTTGAAACCATAATTATAAGCATCATAAAGATTGATATAATATTTTTCTTTTTCATCAAGTTTTTCTCTTGGACATTCTTCTAATAATTCCCAAGAATAAGAATCTAATCCATATTCAAGCATATCTTTATAAAGTTTGTTTCCTTGCGGGGTGTCGATTCCGAGCCCGCATTTCGCGTGTTGCTTCCACCTAGAAGCCAGGTCTACGCTCTGACCAATATAGCACATATCTGTTTTTTGATTTGTGATTTTATAAATGCCTGTAACAATAGAGGTACCTAGAACATTATTACATAATTCATTCATTCTTTTCTGATAAAAGGTTGACCAAATTAACATACTTAATACTCTAGGTTTATTTAATCGAGGTCGAATAGATTCTAATGCTTGAATATCATTTTTTTCTGATTCTGGAATTGATAAACAATAGAAAGAAAGCTTCTCCTTTATCTCTTTTTCTTTAAGCGCGGCCGCGCGTGTGGCGTCCCTAGTTGACTTAATAGATGCTAGCTCATCCTGAACCCGCGACAACTCAGCTAAGCACTCTTTCTGTTGTTGTGAATATGATTCTTTTAAAACTTCAATTCTTTTATCGTATTCTATTGTTTTCTTTTCATAATCATTATTAAGCAATTCAAAATATTGCTCAAAAGCTTTTTGAGATAATGCTTTTTGATTTGAAAAGGCTTTGTCTACTTTATCTTTTATATTTTCTAAACGATCTAGTGTTTCTTGTTCTTGTCTTTTAGAAGCAGTATTTAATGTTTCTAAATAATTAGCTTCTTCATTTAAGTTTAATAATTGTTTTTTTAATTCTTCGTTTTTACTTTCAATTATTCTATTTTCATTATCTGTTTTTTCATTTAATATATGTATATTCTTATTATCTTTTTTTATTTTAATATAATTAAATAGAAGAATCAATAAGATAATTATTAAAATAAGAATAATATATATTATAAGTATCAACTCCTATAAAAAAATAGGATTAGGATATTACTATCCTAATCCTTTAAATACATGAATTACTCAGCAGCAACTTCTGCGTCTGGATCGAAAGCGTATCCTTCGTCTGTAAGCTTAATAAACTTAACTGGCTTATGTGAACCATCTGCATTCTCAATCTCAGCTGGAATTCTCTCAGCGAGACCCTTTCTCTGGAGACCTGCTGTTACGATACCGTCAACTGACTTCTTCGGAATATCAAGTGCCTCTGCGATGTCTGCGCTTGTAACATTATCGCTCTTGTCCAGTCCCTTCAAATAATCTAATACCTGTCTTGTCTTATCACTCATTGCCATTTTCGTGTACTCCTTTTAAATAATTATTTTTTATTTAGTGCATTAACACTTTATATAATGATTATACCAAAAAATTTTTAAGAAATCAAATCTTTGCTCTTATTAGCTCATCTATTTTATAGACATCTTCTTCATCTAAATCATTTACCAAGCTAGCCATCTTAGCTAAATTTTCTGATACATTATTACCTTTTTGACACTCTTGCTCTAATTGAGCAATCTGATTAGCAATTTTTCTTAATTGCTTATTAGATAACTGTTTCATAATACTCCTTAAAATTATTTATGGTATTTCTTTTTTACAAGTATATTATATAAAAAATTTTATATTTTTTCAACTTATAGATACCATAAACCCTGTTGTGCTTTTATTTTTTAGAAGGTATTATTACTTACAAAATTTTTTAATACGATTAACTACTTTTGACCAAAGACGTCTACCAATCTACAATCTTTAGCATCTTTATCTTCTCGCATAAATTTGAAAAAACCATGTCTAATTGTATGTTCATTCTTGTCTAATTCCATACATTGGATTGCACAAACCTTATTAAGATATTTTTCTGGATTCTTAGACATATCTTCTTTCATTTCATCAGATATACCTGAATGAATTGTTCCTATATTAACAATAGAACCATTCTCATTATAAACTCCAATTTTAATTCTCGAATTGCACCATCCCATATAATATGGTTTTGTTACTGCAATCTCTTCTCCATTATCTCCAATTACCCAATATTGCCAACTCTCAATTTCTTTTCCATAATACTCTTTAGTTGGCTCTTCAAAACCAATAACAACAGCATCTATGAAATCAACTTTCTTTGCTTTAAGCATTGTAGTTGGGCGCTTACCAGGTTCATAAATACCATCTTTCTTTTTAATTACCATGCCTTCTTCTCCCGCGGCAAGGGCATCTCCAATCTGGCTATAGAGATCTTCTGTCTCGGCCGCCGCAAGTTCCAAAAAATCATATTTATCTAAGCCATGTAAATAATAGATTTTTTTAAGAATACTGTATCTTGTCCAATTATTAGTTTTACTCTCTACAAAATCTATATTTTTATACATCAATATATCGTGAATATAGTAATGAATCTTACCATAAGAGCCATTCTGCCTTTCAATCGCTTTTGTTGGTAAACAACCCATAATGCTAGTTACATTTTTTGAACTACCATTTGGATAATAGATCTCTCCAACTAGGATTGTTCCATCTGGAAGAGAACTAAGTGCATCTACGATATGTGGAACATTAGCACTCTTCTCAGATTGAAGTCCTGTTACTGTGCTTGCACTACGAGAAAAGAGATAAGAATTATGCTCATATTTTTCATATTGATACCAATAACCATCTTTTTTTAGTTCGCCAAAATATTCTCCACTATTACAAGCGGATTTCAATAAACTCTCTGTTCCTTTTGAAATTTTTTGAGCTTCGTACATTTTTGCTCCTGGATATAATTCTTGTATTTTCTCTTTATTAAAACTCATTGTGCAAATCCTTTCTATATATTACCAATCAACAGCAATATCAACTTGATTTGGATCGCTTGCTGCGAATCCACCAGTATCTAAAACAATACCTGTACCTAGAGAAGTTTCTACTGTTGAACCTCTTGGGTGTGTATCAAGATTTGCTGCTACAATCACATAATCTCCATACATTTTAACACCATCTTCTCTAATCCAATATTCTCCTTGAATACCTTGCGCTTGTGCATTAGAAACAACGCCATTCATATCCAAATTATAATAAGTTTCTTTTCCAGTCGGTCCATAATATACGCCACCGCTTGGTGTTAAACAAGAACCATCATTTTGATAAGAATATGTTTGAACTGGCTCAGTTTGATAAGATATATTTGAATTTGAAGATGGCGCAGATTCCTGTACTACAGGCTCTTGTTCTTCTTCTTTATCCAAATTTTCTTTTTCTAATTCATCAAGGTTTTCTTGAAGTTCAGTTATTTTTTCTTCTAACTGCGTTTTTTCTTCACTAAGAGTGTCTAACTGCTTATTCAAATCAGTTAAAGACGCGTCCCTAGCTTCGACTGCATCTGTTAGTGTTGCAATCTGCTCATTCATTATAGAGTTCTGACCTTCTAACTCTCTTGTTATAGTGATAGTACACATTGCAAATCCAAGACAATACATTGCAAAAAAAAGTATAAACATCACTATATTCGATTTAGTAATAATTTTCATAATCTCCTCCTGTTTATGAGCAGGATTAAAAATGTACATTATATATGAAATCAGTTATTACATCATTTAACAATTTTGTAATTAAAATGTAACAATTTCATTTCATATATATATTATATCAAAAATTTTTTAATTTTTCAATAAATTAAAATAAAGCGCGGCTTCCGCCACGCTATATCTTAAAGTTTAACTACTTTAGAGACATTTCCTTTTATTAGGATATTGCCTACTGCGGTTTTGCCTAACATTGGAATATCTTTTGTTGAAATACATAAAGTTTTATCTCCTACTAAAAGAAGATTATCTTCATCAGCAATCATTTCTGAACCAACAATATCTGCACCTTTATATATTATAATACCCTTTCCGCCACGACCTTGTAATGGAAAATCAGATAATTCCATCTTTTTACCTAAGCCATCTTTACCAATTATAGCGATTGAGTCTGTTGTTTTATGAACTGGAAGAATATTCTCTACTTCATCATTTTCAGAAAGCTTAATTCCCTTAACTCCAGAGGTTAATCTTCCAATAGGATTGATAGACTTGGTTTCAAAATGAATTGCATATCCGCCCTTCGTAATAAGAATTACATCCTCTTCATCTAAGAAAGTTACTCCAACAACAGAATCTCCTTCTTTTAATTTGATTGCTGCAATTCCATTATTTCTATTTGTTTTCATATATTCTTCAATATATGTTTTCTTAAACAAACCTTGTTTAGTTACAAAGACTACATATTTTGCATTTGTCTTTCTATACAAAGAACTCATTGCAATAACTCTTTCATCATTTTCAAGATTAACAATGGTATTGATTGCAATTCCTTTTGAAGCATTTGTTCCGGTTGGAATATTATCAACAATAGTCCGATACATTTTTCCCTTATTTGTAAAGAACATCAATGTATCTACTGTATTTGTAGAAATCATTTCCATAATGCTTTCGTCTGCGGATTTCACACCCTTGCCGCCACGTCTCTGAACTTTAAAACTACTTGTAGGAACTTTTTTAATTAACCCATTTTGAGTTAATGTAACTACAACGTTCTCAGGAATTACCTCTGCAATTTCTTTTTCTTCTGGTTTTACAGAAATTTGAGCTAACTCTGTTCTACGATTATCGCCATACTTATTAACAATAGCAGATAAATTATCCTTTATCATAGATAACTGTCTTGCATGATTTGTTAAAACATCCTTAATATCTGCAATTTTATCAACTAATTCTTTCTTTTCATTCTCTAATTCAACCTTCTCCATATGAGCTAAACTAGATAATCTCATAGCAAGAATAGATTTAGCTTGAATTTCACTAAGGCTATACTTTGTTATCAATGCTTCTTTAGCTTTTGCTGAATCAGAAGATTTCTTAATTAAAGCAATTACGTTATCAATATCTTCAAGAGCAATCAATAACCCTTCAATAATATGAAGCCGATCTTCTGCTTTATGTAAATCAAAGTTTAATTCTTTTTTAAGACAATCTATATTATGGTCAACATAAATCTTACAACAGTCTTTAAGATTTAATTCAACAGGTGTCTTATCAACAAGAGCAATCTGATTATAACTAATAGAAATTTGAAGTTTTGTTTTTGCAAATAATTTATTTATTAAACTACTTGGCTCAATTCCTTTTTGGCATTCAATAACTACTCTGATACCTTTCTTGTTACTTTCATCTCTGATTTCACTAATTCCTTCAATTTCTTTATTATTACAAACCTCTGCAATATTTGCTAATAAATCTTCAATAGTAACTCCATATGGAATTTCATAAAAAACAATTTTATTCTTTTCAATATTATATTTCCCACGAAGTTTAATGCTTCCATGTCCAGTTCTCATAATATTTGGAATATCATTTTTGTTGATAACAATTCCACCAGTAGGGAAATCTGGTCCTGGTAACATTGGCTCTTTGCCATCAATATAATCATAAATTGCATTGGCTACTTCTTTAAGATTATGCGGCAACCAATTACACGCAATTGCAACACCAATTCCTGTATTTGGATTGCACAAAAGATTTGGAAAAACAGCTGGTAATGTAATTGGCTCTTCATCAGCATCATCATATGTTGGGGTAAAATCAACATTTTTTTTCTTAATACCCGCCAGCATACCATCTTCTGTGATTTTCGCAAGTCTAGCTTCTGTATAACGCATCGCGGCTGCGCCATCACCATTTTGATTTCCACATGAACCATGAAAATCAATAAGTGGATATCTCATAACCCATGGCTGCGCAAGTCTAACTAGAGCGCCGTATATACTCGAGTCTCCATGAGGATGGAGCGAGCCCATTACATCTCCAACAATTCTAGCGCACTTTACATGCGCTTTATTGCTTGTTCTTCCACCTACATATGAACCCCATAAGATTCTTCTTGCAACTGGTTTAAGTCCAGACTTAGATTCTGGGATTGCTCTATCTGTATTAACTGATACTGCATACTCAATAAAGTTAGTACCTAATTCATGTAAGATATCATTCTGCATTTCCAACTGCCTCCTGACTGTGCGCCTTGATATACTCTTTTCTTGCTACAATGCCCGTTCCCATAAGCTGTTCAAAAAGTACATTTGTTGCTGTTGTATCTTCAATAGTAATCTGTTTAATAATTCTTTTATCTGGGTCTGTAAGCGTTTCAGCTGTCTCATCTACGTCCATCTCACCAAGACCCTTCATTCTTCCAACCTGATACTTCTTCCCCTTATTCTTTATACGATAGTCATCTAATGCTTCATCATTTTTAAGATAAATATATTTATCCTTACCTTCTGTAATTTTATAAAGAGGAGGTACGCCTGCATAGATATATCCATCTTCAATTAGCTGCGGACAGAAATTCCAGATAAAGGTATAAAACAGATTCTTTATGTGGCTTCCATCAACATCGGCATCACTCATTATAATAATCTTGCCATAACGCAAATCAGACTTTGAATACGTTACTTTCATTGTCTTTGGATCAATAGTCAAACCAAAAGCATCAATCATTGTCATAATTTCTGCATTTTTTTGAATCTGTGCAAGTGTAGCCTTCTGACAATTAAGAATTTTACCTCTTACAGGCATTACTGCTTGAAACTCATTATCTCTCGCGGTTTTGAGATTACCTGAAGCTGAATCTCCCTCTACTATGTAAATCTCACATTTGCTTCTATCCTTTGAGTAACAATCTGCAAGTTTACTATCAAATTTAAGAACCTTCTCTTTCTTCTTTTTGTCTCTATCACGAACAGCGTCTCTAGCTTTTTTCGCGGCTTCCCTTGCTTTGCGCGCGCTAATCGCCTTATCCGCAATTACCTTTATCTCTTTTTCATTTCCCACAAGCCAGGTCTGGAGATTCTCAACAAATGCCGCGACTTCACTCTTACAATCCATAGACACAACTCTTGTTTTTACCTGTGAATCATATGCAACATTAGGACAAGTTGCATTGAACACAATAAACAGTCCTTCTTGAATATCATCACCAGATAAATTTTCTTCGCTATCTTTTATCCATTTCTTTTCTCTAAAGAACTTATTCATTTCTCTTGTTAATGATGCTTTTAATTGAGTCTGAATTGGACTTTGCTCAACCAAACCCGCATTTACATAACTAACAAAAGTAGATGAATAATTAGATGTATAAGTTAAAATTAAATCTAATTTATACTTACCATCTACAAACTTTACATTCATTCTATTGTTAATAATTTCTTTATTGCCAATCATATCATCGGCTAAATCATCAAGACCATTCTTTGAATAAAAAGTTGTTGTTACTCCATTATCTTTTAACACAATAGTCAAACCGGGACATAAACAAACAATAGTCTTAAACAAAGATTTCAATTTATTAACTTCTGGTTCTGGATGTGTAAAAAATTCTTTTGAAGCTTTCCATGAAACAATAGTTCCAGATTCTTTTGTCCAAGGACCATGAAATCTCTCTGAAAATTCACCTTCATTAAAAACTATTTTTTCATATTCATTATCTCTATGTGTCTCTACTACCAACCAATTACTAAGGAATGTAGTGATTTTAGAACCTATACCAAAGGAACCTAATGAAGTTCCTTCATACGTTCCATCTTCTCTATATTTTCCAGATGTATTTAAAACGCTAAAAGCTGCTTCAAGAATAGTCTTTCCATCTTCTCTAAATGAATTAGGAATAAAACCTTGACCGAAATCTCGAACAGTTACAACATCTTTATCAATTTCTACATCAATTTCATTACCATGTCCAAGTCTAAATTCATCAACTGCGTTTGACACAATCTCTACTACTAGTTGAGTTGAGTATGTAGTATCACCTGCATAGACTCCTGGACGAAGACGAGTAAACTCTAATGGAGTTAAGCTTTCGATAGATTTATCATCATATAAATTACTCATCTGTATAACTCCTTTCATATTATTTTTAATATATTTATTATATCATATTTCTATTTATTTGTCAATCTCATTGCATAAAAGAACTTAAAATCTTTTTTATTAAGAAATTCGTTTTGATTTAATTTAGCACATTCTCTCATTGCTCTATCAATAAACCTCATTGTTTTTGGTGCAATAACAGCTACTTTCTTTTTTTCATTCCACCAATCAAGTTCTTTCTTATAAGAAAAACTCTTTCCATTATACGCTCGACCAGCGCCCATAAAATCACAAAACATTTCTACTGCATATCTATATGGCATCTCAACAGGTTGAGTTCCCTTTTCAAAATTATCACACCAATATTCCCAATGATGTTTGTTGCGGCCTCGGTGATGGAACCACGCATTTGAATATCCTTTCTTCTTCTTACAAGCATCAATAGGAGAATAAGTTCCTTGATAATATCTTACACTTTCCCAAAATTCTGTTGGAGAGAATTTTGATAAATCATGTAAAATTCCTTGAATAGGTATTCCCGCTTTAAAACAATAATAACCTACCCAATATTTATGAATACAGATTTTTTTAAAATGTAAATAAATATTCTTCAATTTCATTTTTGTTTTATTTTTTTCTCCTTTAATAGTATAACCTAAAATTTTTTGGTTGTCAATATTTCTTCACAATTTGAAGTGCCATATCATTCATAGGCATTACTAAAATTTCATTTTTTGGGAAAAACTCTTGTACCGTTTTTGCATATTTTGTCCCATCAACAAAATCAATTTCATCTAAATTAACATGAAGTACAACTACGTCTCCCGGATTAACTGATAAAGTATTCAAACTTAGCTTTAGAGAATTGTTATTGATTACTTCTATACTTTTTACCAAATTTCTCTTCTCCTTTCAGATTTTTTATTTATCAGTAGAACCTTATTTTTTAATTCTATATAAATTATATCATAAAATTTGATAATTTGCAAGGGGTCTATTAAAAATTGGAGTTAAAACAAAAAAAATAAGGGAGCATAAAGCTCCCATTATTTTATATTAAACTCTTTTTGTATAGTCCAGGCAAATCCATCCTGCACCTGACTTGAGTTTTCCCCAAGATCCAGATTGCTCAACAATAGTATAGATACCCTTATCCCTAATCACTGTCGTGACTTTGTAGCCTGCACTTGGACCAGAACGAACATTTAATGCACCTGTCGTTACTTGAACTTTGAATTCAGTAGAAGATTTAGCTCCTATTAACTCATTTATTTTTGTAATAGTATGTTTACCGGCTTTACCATCTACACCAAGTCCATATTTCTTTTGGAATGTAATAACAGTATTTTCAGTAGCTCCGCCAAAAACACCATCTGTTGCGATATTTGTTCCTAATATTTTATTTAAATCAGCCTGGAGAATCTTTACATTAGATCCTGAAGAGCCTTTCTTTAATAAAATATTTGTAGGAAGCGCGGCAACCAAGCTTGATGGAGTAGGAGAAGCTGGCTGTGAAGGTGCTACAGAACCGCCAGCCGCGCCTAACAGCTTATTAACCTCATTTGCAATATATCCTTGCTTATTATATAAATATTCACCTGGACATGCTTTAGCTGAAAACCATCTGTGAACTGTCATATTCTGCTTATCGACCTGTCCAATTAAAGACTTGTCACCTTGCCATTTTAATTCTTTAATATTATTTCTTTTACAAATATCAGCACAAAGTTTTATTAAAGAAGCCATTGCAGCATCAGAAACATGATATTCAGGACCTGGGCCATCATTAGCTACTTCTATTGTTATTGCTCTATGATCATTTGCTCTATTAGAAGATGCCCAACTTCTATCTTGTTCTTCTACGTACATTCCAATTCTACCATCTGAACCAATACCATAGTTAGAACTTGCTTCAGATCTTTGGAATACTTTTCCTATTGTTTCGATACTTAAATTGCCATCTACAACATGGATAGTAATAGTATCAATAATATGATTTCTAGGTACAGTACGATGTGGGCTAATTAAGGTATAAGCAACTAAATTACTATTACTCATCGCTTTCATCTCCTTTATCATCTTCAAGATTTTTGAAAAAATCTTCTGGTAAATCATCAATGTTATCAATTACTTGTAATGTTTCATTATCCATAATTCATTTTCCTCCTTGTAATTTATTACAATAAAAAAGAAAGTAGATATAACTATCTACTTTCTTAAATATCTCTTACATATTTTGTGCTAATTCAGCAATTCTTGAACGGTGAATTTTATTTAATGTTATTTCAGAATAGAAAGGTTGTCCTTTAAATACTTCTGATACCCTTCTCATTCCATTATTAGCGCCTGCATATAGTGCAGAATCAACTTGAGCATTAGAATCTCCATCAAGAATACAAATACTATCTTCTCCAATTCTTTGGAGTGCGAGCCGCATTAGTTCGATATCAAGATTTTGTGCTTCTGTTATATAAATACCGGCATGCATTCCTGTGGTATCAAAACCTCGGATATCAGACATAGGTAACAAAAGAATATCTCCTTCTGCAAGAAGTTTCTCTACATAAACCCTATCTCCTATTTTACTATTTAAAAAGTTGCCGATTTGAGAATCCATTAACTTTTCATCTCTCGAGCCTGGATAAAAACCTAATTTAGCTGAACCTTTTGTTGCTACAGTGTTACAGAAAATAATTATTTTATCAATAATTCCTCTTTCATATAAGTCAAATAAATAAGCAAATGAGAGATATGATTTACCACTTCCTGCGGGACCGCGTAACATACAAAGCTGGCTGTGCTGTAGTGCATCCAAAGCCGCGACCTGATATGGATCTTTTCCGGTTACTTTACCAAACTGTCTTGTATTTAAAACTGGGAAATTAAATTTTTGATATTTATTATCTCTATAAACAAAACTATCAATAATTTCATCATTATCATTAGTAATAAATAAATATTCATTTTCTAATAAATTATATTTATTATCTCCTAATGTATAAACTTTACTATAAAATTCTGCTAGTTCTTCTTCGGTCATTTGAATCTTCTCATAACCGCAATACTCTTCTTCCTCTTCTACGATAGTGTTGACTGTTAAACCTTGAGAACTTGCTAATAAAGAACAGTTTAAATCTTTAGTAGAGAATACTAAAGTTTCGTCTTTTTCAAGATAATGTTCTTTAGCATAACATGCAGAACAAATAATTTTTAAATCATTATTGATTGGAATACCTGTTTTTAACGCCAATTTCTCTATTATGCTATTATAAAGAATTGCAACATATTTATCAGTTTTTTCTGATAAAAGGCGAGTTACTATTCTAGCTTGATACTTTATATCTTCGTCTTTATTACTTGAAGTTTTTATATTTTCTAATTCTTCAAGTGTAATAGAGGAAATAAAAAATTTTTCATCTTTATTAAAGATATTTTTTGCATCGTGTAATAATGCACAAGTATCATAAAACATTACTGTGGTCTTAATAATACTCACTCCTTTTGTATAAAATTATTCCTCACGAAATATAAAAAATCGTGAGGAATGATTAACTTATTTTGTTTTATTCTGTTTCTTTTTTCTGTCAATAGCATTAGTTACAATATCTCTCTGTTTAATAGAGAAGAAAATATCATCTTCAAGGTCAAGCTTTTCATTCTTTAAATTATTTAATTTTCTAGTAAGAATATTAAACTGTCGATAGAAAATCTTTGCGGATTTTTCTTTAGGATCCCAACCTTTTGTTGATTGGCAAGCTGCAAGTAGATTCTGGTATATCTTAAACTGCTTTTTTGTATCTGCAATTTCATAAATTAAAGCATTACGAACTGCCCGCTTATAAGCAATAGTCGCTCCAAAGAGATAACTTTTTTTCTTATTATCTTCTGGATGAACAAAGCACTTTCCTCTAAAAAGCTTATTCTTATAGCTAATTATAACATCTGTTCCATTAAAAGAATCGCTCCATCCTTCACTTACAATATGAAATTTTCGTTCAATAAACTTTTTCATTATATTATCTCCTTTATAAATAGTTTTCACATTCTTTTACCTTTGTAAAAATTTCTTCAATAATATCATCCAATAAAATTGGAGTTGAATTATGTGAATCTACTCCTACATGATACATATATGGTCTATCTTCATAAAAGTTGGTCTGCTGGTGCGTGTGACCGAACAAATTGATCACACATTGTTTGATGCTTTTGTCACTAAGATTCGCGGTTAGGGTTGGAAAATGAGAAAGATAAAAATTCATTTTTTTATACTTAATCATAGTTGCCCACCCCTCCAAAGTTACATTAGGAAGGGTGTCATAAAGTTTCCATCTAGCATCTGTATCATGGTTTCCTCTAATAATATGGATATCTCCGTTTAATTTTTTAAGACAATCCATACCATTTGTGCTATTTCCGAGCATAACATCGCCTAAATGATAAACAGTATCTTCTGTAGAAACTACTTCATTCCATTTCTTAATAATATCTGCATCATTTTCCGCGGCACTGGCGTACCCGCGCGGACCCCAAATAAATTCTCTATCATGTCCAAAATGAGTATCGCTCGTAATCCAAATCTTTCCCACTTAATTCCACCCACTTTCTAAAATATATCTCTTAATTTCGCCATCTTCTTCAACAATATTTATTGCATCAAATCCTTCTTCAAATTTTGGAATAGTGAAGTTATTAAACATATTTTTAATAGCATCTTCTGGAACTAACTCTCTTCCAATTCTATGAGAATTTCTTTCTAATGCTGTTTCAAGACTTGTTCTTAAAACAATAGCTTCAACCTTAACACCTCTAAGGTTCACACCTAAAGAATTAAGTAATTTAAGGCGACTGCCCTGATTCAGATGTGTAGCATCTGCAACTGTAACATCATAATCTTTAAGTCCTCTTACAATCTCTTCAATAAAAGTCTTAAAAACCTTTTTCTCCTTAGAAAAATACTCTTCGTCTTCTCTAACAATAGAAAAACGAACCTGATCTCTAGATACAATTTTCCAATTACTCTGACAATGAGTGTTGATAAATGTAGATTTTCCAGATCCTGGAATGCCAACCATTACATATAATATTTTATTTTTTGTCATTATAAACCAACTCCTTTAATTGACCATATGTTCTTATACGATTACCATTTTCATCAAAATTATGATTTTCAAATTCAAATAGAAAATCATTATAAGTATAAGAACCTTTACACTCTACATGATTAACTTCTTTTTGACACTTTAAGCAGAACAGCTTTTTTAAATGTCCACCTTCGCGTTCTGCGCCTTTCTTCCTAGGAATGGGAATCCCGCGGCTGCCGCACGCAGTACAATATAAATCTGATATTATTGTTTTTATCATTATATATAATCAACTCCTTTGTATTTCATATGTTAATCCTTTTATATGTATTACTTTTTTATCTTTTACATAGTGATTCCAAAATTTTGCACCCAAGCTATCTTTTGAAGTAAGAGTATATCTAAGTGATTTATTAGGAAAAGCCATTAAAATATCATCGACAATAGATTTTCCATATCCTTCACCTCTATGGTCTTTATTAACTTCAAAATATTTACAATAGACATAATTTTCATGTTCTACAATAGTAGCATAAGCTATTCTAGTGATATTTCTACGATTTACAAACTCATAAATATTAAAAGTTTTTTCCATATAATTTTATCAACCCTTTCTTTATTCATATTATGTATATATTATATCATAAAATTTATAAAAAATAAAGTGGCAGGAATTAACCTGCCACTTTAATCTTATCCATGATATTTCAAAAGGAATGAGTTAGATACTGCTTTGAAAGAACGCTTGCCTTCCAAGTCTCTAAATACCAGACCTTCTCTTTCTTTACCATCGAGTTGTGATTCTCCAGTTGCAATTTCAAGAAGTTCGTCCACTGTATCTGGCATAACAAAATGTCTATCAACAATAGGTACCCAAGGAATGCCTTTCTCAAGACAAAGTGCTGCGGCACGGACGGAATTCAATCTACCTTCATCAGAGAAAATAAGATTGAATCCCATAAAGGCATGTTCAGGAGCAGAGTAATTTCTTTTCTGAATACCATCTCCATATGTTTCACCCTGAAGAGTAATCCATTCGAGATTATATTCATCCATAAACTCTCTTAATTTTCTTTCAATGTCATACTTTTCTGCCATTTCAAGATAAACATTTGAGCCATAGTAGCATGATTTATCTTCTCTTGTTGAGAAGCAAACATTTCTTGAACAAACATAAAATTTGTACTTGCGATGTTCCTTACGCATTGTAAAGGTAGTACTCGTACCATCTATCTTTTCGGTAGCTATCCACTCAGACTTATCTTCAAGAATCCAAGGCATGTTCTGTACACGTTCTTCATCTGTCTTTGCTACCCAGCTAGGCCACGCAGTATCCCGATCTTTCTTTTTACCAAAGAAGAAGAATAAGATTTTCTTACCAAATTTTGTTTTGTAAATCTTGCGAATGACTGGATTTTTAAACAACTTTGGATGGCGGCTCGCCATTCTTTTATATTTATCTTGAGAATTGGCTTTTCTTTTGTTGTCCGCGGCATCCGCATATGTGACACCTAATCTCTGAGTTAAGAAAGCTCCTTCTTTAAGACCAGAGTCTGCACCTTCACCGGTATCAATATATTTAGCAACCGGAGTGGTTACTACTTTCCAACCAAAATCTTCAGCAGCCATAAGCAGACCCTGAGAAATCATAAGTCCCTTACCACCAAATGTGTACTTCTGTGTTTTAATCTTTCCATGTTTCTTTTCAAGGAAAGCAAATTCTGGTTTATTTGTATCAAGTTTTGAATCAATTTCAAAATAAACTGCGAGATCTCCAGCCTTAAAAGTTCCTTTTCTAACCATAATTCGCCAACCGCCTACGATTGCAGCTTCGCAATTATCAGAACCCTGAATAGGTTCAATTCGGTCAATAGCTACTACATAAGCCAGCTCTCTAACTCCATCTTTATTCAGCATATTTGCTCAATCCCCTTTCTTTTAATACTAATAATGTTTTATTATCAATTTCATCTAAGTAAAAAAATTCCGTATGAGAACCTACATCAAATTCTAAACGATCTCCTTCAAATTGCATAATTGTATAATAGCTTTTAAAATTATGCTCTTTAAGAAAATCACTTATTATTCTCGTTGCTTCAGATAAACATTTTGGTTCTCCAATTACTCTTTCTATTCCATAAGAGTTTGAAAATAATAATTTCATCCTACATATTCCCTCCATTTTCTACCACAATATAAAGTATCATTCGCAATAGAGTTTTTAATTCTATTACGAATTCTCTTCCTATGCGCGTTCTCCATATTGTGTGTTTTAATAACAAAGTTTACAGCTTCTTCAATATTAGAAAACATTTTTAATTCAGCAGCAGCATACGCTCTAGCTTTGTCAATAGGAATGAGAGGAACTTTCTTTTCAGATAAAAAATCTTTCTGCGCTCTTTTATGATTTTCCTCTTCGGTTACCCATTCAAGATTAGATAATTCATTACATCTTTTATTGTGATTTTTATGATCAACGGTAAGCTCTTCTGCATTCGGAATTGGACAAAAAGTAAGCATAACTAACCTATGAGCTGATTTATACCCATATGGCGTTTTAACATTCAAGTATCCATTCGATGAAATTTTAAATGGAATAGATTTTTTGTATTCATCCTTAAAATTTCCTAAAGAAGAAACATAAACTCTATACTCTTTGTTCCATTTCCATTTTTCAATTTTAAAACAAAATTTAGGCAGAATAATTTTCATCATATACATCACACTCTTTCTTTATCTTTTATATAAATATTATATAATAATTTTATATAAAAATCAAACGTATAAATGAAATTTCTTACTAATAGCATGCGCGATCTCGTCTGGAAGGGGACGGAATCCAATACATGTGAGCGTACGACCAACGCCCGCGTCATCAATCTCTTCTGGTTCTAAATCAGTTAGACAATTATCTTTAATTAAGAAGAAATCTTCTCCTTCTTTTAGTCCTAGCTCTTCTGCTATTGTTATAGCTTTCATAAGCTGATTTTTATTTTTAGCTTGACAGACAGTCTTGGTAAATGGACCATCAATCCACTGTTCAAACATATCTTTATCAAGTGTTAAAATACATTCATAATAATAGTCAGAAAATTTCCCATAATTTCTGATATAGTTTGTTAAAAAAGCCATACTAGCATGTGAAACTTGAGCAGCCAGTTTACCCGGTCCCATATTCAAATCTTTTCTAGCAATAATAAGTTGTCTATATCCCATAGTTTTTACCTCTTTATCTTTTTATAATTTATTATATCATAAAATTATATAAAAAACAATAGGCAGAGCATAAGCCCTGCCTATATATTTTAAATACTACTCCTCACTCTTCTTTGAGAAATTGTCAATAATTCCTTCAATAGAAGTTCCACGCAGCATCTTATTAGTGAAATCACTGATAGACTCATCCTTAGCGATTGCATAAGGTGCGACAGCTTCAGTTACATTCTCCAACATAGATGCATTTGCCTGTGCATTGAGTGCTGCGACAAGATCTGGACTAATAGAAGCCATAATCTTCTTAACAGTTTCAGCGTATGCTGCCTGCTTTGCCTTCTCAATATTAGCAATTTCCTTTTCGTGGCGGATCTGCTCTTCGCTTCTTGCCTTGTCTCGAGCAAGTTCTGCATCAAGCACTTCATTGAGAATAGGCTGCAAATCCTTGATAGCGGTCTTCTGAGCCTTCGTTACTTCAGCTCTCTTAGCCTGTTCTGCGGCTTCCGCATCAATTCTTGCTTGTGTTTCCTTATTCTTCAATTCAATTCTGTACATTTCTTCTTCGTTCTTCAACTGCGCTTCCTGACGGTCATACTCTGCAAGCTTCTTAACAACAGCCGCTCTAGCTTCTGCATCTGAAAGTTCAAGATTCTTCTTAATAATTTCAGACTGATGATCATTAAGAATCTTAGCTACTGAAGACTCAACCCCAACACTGAGTACTTCTACATCCTTAATCATCATACCATTTTCCTTAAACAGTCTACCTGTTGTTGAAGGCTTGTCAGCAGCTGACTTATTTTCAGAAATATTAAGAATAACATTTCTTGTAATGTCTGTAGCATTCTGGTAAAAATCCTGAATGTTATGCTTCTTAGCTTCTCTCTTCATAAGACTGCGGCATCTATCTGTAAGGAACTTGATGTAGTTCTCAACATTAAACCACTTATCCTTATAGTCCTTTAAGAAATCTACACAGTAAGATACCTTAATCTGAACATCAACAAAATCCTTTGTCTGAACATTGATAACGTCAGAAATCTTGTTATTTTCTGTTCTAAGATATACTGTCTTGAGCAGATAATCTGTTGTCTTTGGCTTACCTGTCGAAAGCTCAAGAACCTCAAGGCTTTCATCATAATCGAGTAACCGAGTAGTTGGTCCGCAAAGAACTTCACGCTTTCCACTCTTAGATACTACATTTACTGCATATCCTGTCCATACAGAGATACCTACTGCACCATCGTACTTAGTATCAAGACAAATAGTTCTAGGCTTTGTGTATGAAACACCGCGAGAAATATTCGCATTTGCTTCAAAAATAGCAAGTGTATCTTCCTGATTTGAAGTTGAATATGCCTGATTGATAATATCATTAACATTCTTCAACTCTCCGCGGTTTGCTTTACGAGTCATATCCTTTTCAGAAAGTCCACGATTAAAAGCAAGAGCTTCCTCATTGCCAGGATACCAAAGTCTACACTGCTGCTCTGTAAGTTTTCTCTTTACTACTACTTCCTTACGAGGGTCTGGAAGATACATCTGAGGTCCCTTAACTGTCTTAATGTCACCAGTAAGTCTGTTAAGAATATATCTACCTTCGCCAGCTGGAATGGCGATTGCATGATGCATGTACTTTCCATCGTACTGAATCATTGCATGCTCTGGTCTTGGGTAATAAATCATCTGTTCATTACCTGTAATAAACAGCTCTTCGCCAATAGGATGCTTTACGCCATTTTCCTCATACTCTGCGATAACTTTTACATAGATACCGCTAATTGGAGAAAGCTCCAATGCTCTGAAAATTGGACTGCCCTTCGCTGATGTAACAAAAGTCTCTGTTGGCTTTGGAAATACTACGGCTGGACCATGTACATATCTCTTCTCGCCATCCTCGTCCTTGAGAATTGCATACTCAAGGCGCTCAAGTGTAATAGCATCTCTGACATAATCATCGCCATACGTGGTCTGTGGAATAACCTCAATACCGGTCGGTGGCATGTAGAAAGATACTTCTGTACCCTTAATTACCAAAAGCTGACCAACAAAGTATTCATTCTCCTTGTTCTCAATTTCTTTACCTTCTGTGTCTACAATAGTAGCTGAAGACATACCCTCTTTCGCGGCAGCCGCGTCATATACTCTGGCAATAAGGTACTGGTTAGAGCGAAGCTTGTGTCCTCTAACAACCTTAGCCATCTGTCCCGGATAAAGTGCAAAAGAAGTTGGTCCAGGAATATTTACCTTAGTACCAATCTTAATATTTTCTGGCGTTGTGTTTGCCTTGTTTGCATCTGGATGCTGCCCATCTGCGGCTGGATTCTTCAGAATTACATACCAACCCTCTGGTGCAGAAATAAACAACTGCTTTGCCTTCTCAAAGTCGCTTGTCTCAACGAATTTCTTTGTTCTTGCATCAAAAGTAACAAGGGCTTCCTGCTGAGAAATCGTCATTGTCAGTGGACCGACATGTGACTTAATTGTACCATTTGTCTTATTCTGCAAGAAACAAAATTCATTGATAGAGAGAACCAAATCTCTCTGACGTGCGGCTACCGGCGATGAATCATAATCATTATCATATCTACCCATTATCTCTCTCCTTAATACAAATCTGTTTCATTTCTTCTCTTCCATTTTCACTAATCATCCGCTCTCTCTTAAAATAACAGTTCGCGGGATGCATACACACTACTGCGTCTTCGCCTTTGATTTTTACATCTTGTGCGGATTCGCATGAATTATATTTTGATGCCAATTTCTTATCTATCTCCTTTCTTTAACTTTCTGTATATATTATACAATAAATTTTATTATTTTTCAAATATTATCTTTTATAAGGAACAATAGATGTCTTATCCATTGGTTTAATCGGTTCACCGATTGGGTTATTTTCTTTATCTACTTCTTGAATTTCAATAATATCATTGTACTTTAATGAACCAAAAGTAGAACAGAAAATATTGGTTGCGGACTTCGCTACGTACCCGATATCCTCGGCATCTGTCATCACTTTAACTAGATTATGGCGCGTAATGCCAGCCCGCGCATTCTTCCATGTAAAAATAAAATACCTGTATTTCATATTACTCTCCTATTGTTATATAAGTTGGTTTAAATGTGTCTAAATCTAATAATACTGTTTTGTTTCTCCAAACTGCTCCAATATCAATATTAAAGCAATGACCATCTGAATACTTTAATATTCCGATATCTCTTTTAATTGGAGTATGACCATGCACCAAATAAGAATTATCCCATTCTGGATTCCAGTTTTCTTCTCTCCAATAGTCCACTTTCCAATTTTGTTTTGCATAGTAGTATCTTCTATTCCAAATGAGATCCCACTCGCTTTTCCCTTCTCTAAACATTGGTGGAATACCAGCATGATTCATATAAACTGTTTGTCCTTTTTTATTGACATAAACAGCTTCACATGGCAACTTACGTAATCTCTCAACTATTTGCAAAAGCACTTCATCAGATAGTGTTCTAATTGAATTCCAAGTTGATGAACCGCCATTTGAAAGAGTCCATAATCCAAAATCATCATATATATCAGAGCAGGTAACATAATCTTCAATTCCTTTAGCCATCATATCTTCATGGTTTCCTTTTAAATACACAACTCTTTCATCTGAAAGAAGTTCAAGAAAAAGAGCATACCCATCTGGACCTCGGTCCATAGCATCACCCAAAAAGTAAACTTTATCATTTGGTTGAAGAATTTTTTTAACTTCTTTCCATAAGTCTAATCGACCATGTAAATCAGTAATTGCATAAGTTTTTCCATCCATAATTTATCAATTCCTTTCTTTTTCGATTTCTATATTTATTATATAATATTTTTATTATAAAATCAAAAAGAGGTGCGGAAACCGCACCTCATAGTGTCTATAAGTCTAGTCTGCGACAGATACAATCGAATATCTCTCACTTAAGAGCTTCTCGAGCATCAGGTCATATCCAGTTTTACCTGACAAAATAGCTTCTATCATGTTCATACTGAAGCCACTAATATAAGAGAAATTATCTCCCAAAGCTGGGATATTCTGAGTTCTAGCGTCAAGATTCCAGAAGATAACCTGTGGCATCTTATAACCGGCATCCCGCCACTTTTTCTCAATATTCTCAAATAATGTAGCTTTTTTAGATGCATTAGCATGCCAAAGACCAATGCCCATATCAAATTCCATATCTGAAAAGATATAAAATCTATCTGGTACATCTGACTGTGGAGATTTATTATCAACAAGAGTATCTAAGATAAGATCCATCGCGGCTTCGAGATTAGTGCTTCCACCCCAGTCAGCATCTTCACAGAATCGCATCTTTTCAACAATGTTATTACCTTTAAATTCGACCAATTTTGGATGAGATGAGAAAGTAATAAAGTGATTAGCAAAAGGTCCGTGACCTCGTTCTGCGATGTACGCACCCATAGAAATCGCGGCTTCCATAGGCGTTCCATACATTGAGCCAGAAACATCTACCATGCAAAGACCATTCTCTTCTCTTCCATTGTAATAATCTTTAAGATTATCCCAATATTTCTGAAGAGTTGCAGTTTCAAGTTCATCAAACTTAGTACAGCCGTGTCTTAAAACTTTATGAGCAATATCTACCGGATTTAATACATCAGCATTAACCTTTGTATTTTCATCCTTCATAAACTTTTCATATTCCTTTTTGACATCATGTCGCATGAAAGCTTCTCTGTACTTCATTCCCGCTACAGAAGGAATCTTATCAAACTCGATTTCATCCCATCTACCTTCAGACATAAGTGTTTCAAGAATATTGATTTTCTTTCTAAGAGCAGAAAGTGTCTTTCTGTACTGTTTAGCTGTCCAACCAAATTCTCTAATCAAAGCTCTAGCCACTTCTCTTGTTTTTGCAGAAGAAGCGTTCTCTGATGGCATCCACTTAGCCAAAAGAGTTGGCGTATCTGTTTCCTGGTCAAACTCAAGACGACACTTAATAAAATCTGCGGCAACTTTCCACAGTGGTGTCTTGTAAGTTGAGTAAATGAGGTCATCCCATCTACCAAATTCTGGAACACATGCCATATTATCTCTTGCAAGATCTAAATGATAGCAGCATAACCAGTTATAGCAAACCCGGAAAAAGCGTCTCTCGCCCTGGCCGCCGCGGCAATCACGCAAGTAGAAAAGACATTTCATAGCCAAGGTCTTGTTCTCTGCGAGCGCAAGCGCGAATGCTTTAATACAGTCTTCATCTGAACGATTTCTATAAGAGCCACACAAACTAAACATGTCCAACACGTCTGAATGTGTTGTAACATGCTTAATAGCTCCATTCTCTGTTGTTCCAAAATTAGTATCTTTAACAAGATTTTCTAATAATCCCATATTTTAATTCTCCTTTTATCTATTTATTCTCTATAAATATTATAGCAAAAATTTTTTAATAAATCAAAAAAAATTCCTATATGCTATGCATACAGGAATTTTCCAATTCTTCTTTTAACTTTTCCAAGGGGCGATTATGAAGAATTTCTCTATTATAGTTATTTGAAGAATAGAGTAGAATAATATTTTTACCTAATTAAGTTTTACTCTTTTTGCTGTTTTCGCCCATATATTTATAGATAGATAAGGAAAGGGATAAAACTAGGCAAATTTATTTCTATTATTGTTCATCCTCTTATTTTTATTGCTGTGTTTGCCTAAATCCCTATTCAATTATCTATTATGCTTCTGCTGCTGCTTTCTTGAGAGCCTTTGCCCTGCGAATAAGCTGCTTACTCTTTAACTTCTTAGCATCATATGCTTCTACAAGCTGCTTATCTTCGGCTTTCTTAATATTATCAATATCCTTGCAATGCTTAATTCGCTCCTTAGAATCTGTGGATACAGACGTGTTCTTAATCATATTAGAAGCCTTCTGCATTCTTCTGGTCTTTTCTGCTTCAGATTCATTAGAAGCAATACTGTTCGTAAATACTATTGTCCATGTCTTTCCCATAATAAAATCTCCTTTACTTTCTATCCTTTATCTTATACATATATTATATCAAAAATTTTTTAAGTTTTCAAATTTTTGACTAGCAGCCCCCACGGGACTCGGACCCGCGATGTCGCAGTCAAAGTGCGATGTGTTACCAACTACACCAAGGGGCATCAAAATAGCGTGGTGTGGGAGTCGAACCCACTATTTACATCCCACTATTCATCTCTTTATCTTATACATATATTATATCAAAAATTTTTTAATTTTTCAACTCATACATCTATAAAAATAAAATTTTTAGTATTATAGAATATGCTTATTTTTCCTTTCTCAACTTTCTGTATATATTATAACAAAAAATTTTTAAAATTTCAAATAAAAAAATGCGGCAGCCGATGGTGAGATCCCAAAGCGGCTGCCGCGCACTTTAATTCCTATGTTTCAAATCATATAATTTAGCTTGGATAATGCTATCAACCCATGTATCAAAATCTGCATTTGCTTTTGTTAATAATTGATAGCCTTCCATAGTCATAGATGCAATAGCTTTATCTATTGCTATTTTCTTTATTTCTTCTATTTTTTCTGGAGTCCAAGCATCAGTACCCTTAATATCTTTAACCACAGTATCTTGAACATCTTTGACTACATTCTCGATTGCTGTATAAAGCATTTCAGTGTACTTACCAAGCTTTTTTGTTTCAAGATAACTTTTAACTTGTTTACCTATAAAAGTAAAGAATGGAATTATAATAATTGTCCAAATTGTTTGTAAGACTGTTGCCCAGTCTATTGTTGATAAAAATTGACTCATTTTTATTCCTCCTTATTGCCCCATATTAAAGAATCATTTACTTTAATATAGATATTGTTTAAATCAAATTTTGTATTTATAGCATAATTATACATTCCAATCTAAATCGCTTCTTCAAATTCTCATTAGTATTGTAACAGTTGCGTGTGATTCTATTTATTATATTTCTGGAAGTTTTGCTATATACCTTCGACTAGAATTATATTGATTATTTTTCTGTCCACCCACTCCATGATTGAGTATCTGTATTGTAGACGTTGAGCCAGATGCGGCAAGGTTGTGGATATGCCTCATATAAGATGACTATTATCTTACAACCATGTCTAGAACTCCCATCTTGGTTTATGTTTGGTATTTTTTTAACCTCTCGATAGGCATAAAATGTTCCACTTACAGGAGAATTATAAACATTAGATCCTTCGCTTGCTACATATCCACTACAATCAGGAGATTTAAAATGCTTTAAATCTGTTGTTATATTCAAGCAATCACTTACCAAATTATTGATTGCACCTTTTGGAGTAAACTTATTTATTTCGCTTAAATTCGAGTTTAGCGTAGATAATGCACCTGTAACAGTACCATTTCCTATTGATGAAATATCCGTTGTTCCTATCTTAGATAGTCTTGCATCATTACCTGCACATACTGTTCCAGCAGTAGTGCCTGTTTCCCAATTGTTAAATGAAATTGTTTGATCTACTTTTCCTGTAAAAGTTGATACAACTGTACTATTTTTTTCTCTCATATATATAGTTAATGCGCCAGTTCTAGCAGTAGCACCTTCTTCAATGCTATCTAATTTTGATTTGTCGGACGAACTCATAAAGCCATTCAATGAAGTTGTAGCAGTTGTATGAGTATGAGATGCAGGTGTAAATGTGCTTGGTTTACTTGTAATTTCACTCCAAGAATAACTTGGCTTTTTACTAGCTTTTGCCCAAGCATATACGTCTGATGCTGGTGCTGAACCTGCTGTGTTAGCGTAGTTAACTGATTGAGAGCTGATATTATTTGTTGTTATAAGCTCTGCGCTTCTAGTCCAAGAAGTTCTATCTGCATCGCTTCCCATAATAAACGCTTTCATTTCTTGTCTATCTACACCGATAGCAGTAGCACCACCTACATCACTACCTGAATAACAATCCATAATAATCCAGTCTTTATAATGATTATCTCCATTTACAGTAGTGTTCATCATTAAGAAACCAACTTTATTCACACCAAAATAATTTGGATTTTGTTGCCCTCCATTATTTGTATATGAACCTGTCACTGTCCCAGCTCTATTAGCATAATTAACACTAAAATTAATAGGATTGTACACATACATATTTGATGAATCGTTTCCACCCCAAATCCAAGTAGGTTGTCCACCTTGTCCTGACCAGTTGAAATGATGTCCGTCAACAGTATCGGCATTACCACCATTAGCAGGCAGAGATGTTGGAAAATCAGTTATTTGTGATTTTGTATGAGTGTGACTACTAGCAGCTTTTCCATCTACAAGACCTTTTAATACCTTACCTTGAGCAGCAGATAAAGAATCTGTTGTACTATTGCTTGTAAGATTATTTTGAATACCTCTCCATGTATTATTATCAGTTAATTCAATAGTAGTATTACCACTCTGATTCATAGTAAATGTGCCTTTATTTGTACCAGCTTGCTTAATTGTAACAGTTCCATTGCCAACAGTAGGAATTGTAGGTTTATTTGTTAAATCATTATAAGAACCACTAAAACTACTTGTTCCAGCTCCAATATTTGCTCTTGCATTAGCTTTTTCAGTACTACTCAAACCTTGATTTGCAACTGTAGATACAGCTTTAAAATTACCAACATTACCTAATCCAACTTCACTTGCAGTATATGTTGGTTTAGTTGATGCTTTAGCCCATGCATAAACATCACTAGCAGGTCTAGCATTAGTTAATCTAGCATCTGTATTTTTAACATATCCTACATCATCTGTAAATTCACTTAATTTTGAATATGTTGTATCTGTGAATTTAGCGTTACTTGGTACATTAACACCTACTGTATGTCCACCAACAGTAGCAGCATTACCACCGTTGGCCGGCATAGAAGTAGGAAAATCTGTAATATCAGATTTTAAATGAGTATGTCCTATTTTAGAAAATACTTTAGCTATTTTATCAGCAAAATTTTTAAATTGTGTAGAGAGATATGTTTTATTTACATAACCCATATATTATCCCTCCTTATCCAAAATATGTTGAAAAATCTATATTTGAATTTTCTACTGCTAAAAGATCTGTGGATGTGCCGTTGGTATTCGCGGAAAGTGTCCCTGTGGATGCATTAACGCTAATACTTCTGACGCCAGTATTCGTAACCGTAATGGAACCAGAACTTGTGATTGGCCCTCCCGAAACGCCAATTCCGCCTCCAGCAGTTAAATTAACACTTGTAACAGTTCCACTTGGCTCATCACCAGATGGAATATAAATCCATTCAGTTCCATTAGAAATAAACATATCTCCCACTTTAGCTGCGGCTCCCGCGTAGGTGCCAGCTGTGATAACCTTATATGCCCAACCATCATTATCAGAAGATGCGGCTGGTAACGCAGTAATAGTACCATCAGTACCTAAACTACCTTGGAATGTCATAGGAGCTTTTGTCATTTTATCTAATTTAGCCTTATCTTCTTTTGATAAAAGACCATCACTTGTAGAAGTAGCTTTTTCATAAGTAGTATCTGTAAATTTAGCATTTTGTGGAACAGATGTACCAATAGTAAAACCACTGTCTGCAACAGTATATCCATCTGCACCCCATGTTACTACGTGTCCTGCGGTTGTGCCGCTTGGTAATCCTTTAACCTGGGCATCGTTTGTTACATTATCTAAACCTAAAGATTCTTTTGTAACTGAATCTATAGCTTCTTTTACAGCAGTACCTGATTGCGGGTTGCTAGACTTAGGATCGTAACTCTGGTCTGCTTGAAGACTAGACGAGCCCGCGCCGATATTTGCTCTAGCTTGTGCCTTCTCTTCTTCTGTAAGAGATTGAGCTGTTGTTAAAACAACATTATCAATATTGGCTTCTACATCTGAAGCTGAGTTTGCGCTAAATGAAGCGACTGTTGTTCCATTTTGCTTAAGTGTTAATTTACCTTCATTTACTGTAGGTAAATCTGTTTTCTTTGCAAATATTGTTGAAATTCTAGTTGCAAAATTTTTAAACTGAGTTTCAAGAAACTCTTTATTTATATAACCCATTTTGACCTCCTAATTAAAATATTCTGAAAAATCTATATCAATATTTTCTTTTTCATTTTCTGAAATGTAATTAGAATCATTATCTAATTCACTCACTTTCGTCGGTGTAATCAGCTCTATATCAGCATCAAGGGCTTGATTAAGGGAGAACGAACCGACGGCCGCGCCATTTTGGAAAACTGTAATTAAACCGTCTCCCACATGCGCTTGTGAAAAATTTAATAAATCATATTTTTTAGTTTGTGTATTCCATACATATAAATCTTTATTATTTATAACATATAAAATAACTTTAGAGCCTATTGTTGGTAATTCTCCTATACTGTTTGCTCTATAAATTGCTTCTTTTGATAAGAAATTAGCAACTTCAACATTTAAGTTTTCACTTGTAGATAAATTTGTATCAAAAAGCAAGTCTGGGCAAACCATTTCTACATCTAGCATTTAATCACCTACTTCTGTATTTTCCATTAACTTTGGATTTAAAATATCATCAACAGATACATCAAAAATAGGAGAAGCACAAACTGTTCCATCTACAAGCAAGATTTTTAATTGTGCTTTAACTAAAGGCATAGAAAATTTTAAAGTCTCTTCTTGAGTAAATCCAGCTGAAATAGTCATCTTATCTTCATCTAAATCTACTTCTTTATTTAAATAAGATTTATTTAATAAAGAATAATTTTTATTTTTAATTGAGATCCATACATCTTTAATTTCAGAAAAATCTTCTAAATTATTTATTTTGAAAATAATTCTAGGAGTTGTTCCTCTTATCACTCTTCCTTTACCTCCTTTTTTTTAAAATAGTGGAAGTGGGTAACCACTTCCACTTATATTTATTAGATACGGAAGCAGACGGGCGCCGCCACCCAGTCATAAGTAGCAATTCCCGCTGCCAAAATAGAACAGAAGAGTAGTGACTACTCCTCATACTCCTTGCCAACAATACTAGCGTATTCTTCTTCTGTAATAATACCTTTTACGACCATATTTCTAACTCTGACTTCACTCCAAAGACCAGAATCATAATATGACTTAATTTTATTATACATTTTGCTCATACATTATACCTCCAAATCTATCCCAGACATCAATGCTATATAATCAATATCTGCACGTTGTTTCTGAATATCTATAATCTCCAATTCTTTCAAATATTCTTGATATTCTGCTTTAGTCAACTTAGCTTCTTCATATTCATAAAAAATAGTTTCTTTTCCAGACATTTCATCTGTCTTTATGTTTTCTACAATATTCTGTCTTATATATACAGTCGTTTTAGAAGAAGTAGTGTCAACTAAATCAGGCTTTACAGAAGATTGTGATTTTATATATTTTAATTTCATAACTAATACCTCCTATTAAGTTGTTGCAAGTGGTTTGCAAGAAATGGCAGCGCCGGACCACCAGCCCGCAATAGAAGGCGCCATGTCCAAAATCGAGGACAACGCACCCACAAGAGAAGCGGAGCCAATAGCGCCCCTCGCACACGCATAATTAACTTGCGAATTATTAAACCATAATCCATCACAATAATAAGTTGTTGCACTTCCACTAGCAATAGTAGGTATTAAACCATTGTCAGTAATTAGCATCTTACTAAGGTATCCACTATGTGTACCGCTAGGTGTAGCACCACTAATAGTAATATATCCACTACCAGTTTCATTGTATCCATCAGTTGTTGAACCGTCAGTCTGTCCATAAGTCATCTTGATTTTCTGTGTTCCTTTATCATTGATCCAACCGCCAATACGGCTATTTATATTTCCATACCAATGTTCTATACCAAATACTTTAACACCACTGACATTATCTTGATTTCCCCAGAACAATCCTTTTGTATTCATAGTACCTGTATTCTTAATATCTCTAGTAGAACCAGAATTAGTGCCTGCTCCGAATACAGTCTGCGTATCAGTTGATTTACCAATAAGCAATAATAGAAGATTGATTAACACTCTGTCATTAAACAATTCTGTATACCAGATTATATCTGAACTTGTATTATTTGCTTTTGCATAAGTGATTTCAGTAGTAGCAGTCTGATTTGTCATAGGTGCTTTGCCTGAAATACTTCTTAGTACGCTATTGACATTACTTCCGTTGTAGATTGGCATATAACAATATTCTATCTCATTGCCATTATTGTCAATATGCGACCAACAAACAAAATCATCAAGTTTTTTATCACAGAAATAAATATTTGCAGTATTATCACCATTATTTACGATCTTCCAATATACCTTCGGAATACCAACCATAGCATTTCCACCATAGGAATCATTAGCAACATCAGAATCAGTACCGTCAAGTTTCTTGGTATAATCATTTGGATTTAATTCATAATCAACTGTACCGTCATATTTAAGCATACAAGGCTTCAATTTTTTGATAAACCAAGCATCACCCCAGTCCCCGTAATCAAACGTATTTGTCGAATAATTCATATGCGCAGATTTATATATGGCATTATCACAATCAGAAAGATATGTAATCATACTTGCCGGGTTAGACTCATTCTGGTCAAGTTTGAATCCATACAAATTATAGTCTTTACACTTAATACCAACAGTTTCATTAAGAGTAGAGGTATTATAGAAACCTGTTGTGCTTACGGGGAATGCCTTGTAATAATACACATCGTCAATATTAGCAGAAAGTGAAGTATCAACATAAAATTTATTCTTATGCTGTCCAAACTCGTTGCGCTTTACTTCAACGACTAAATCACCGTCTGTTTCATTGACAGGTGCAGAACCAAGTTTTCTTCGAATAATTACTTTATCTACAATACAAGCAACCTGACCGTCAATAATTGTATCGGCAGGTTCTTCCCATTTCAGCTTGTATTTTGCAAGTTCTGTGTCATATACCCCGTTAATAGATACCATAGGTTGTGGCATCATATTCATTATATAAACATTGTCAGGTGTAATAGATGTATCTACCCAAGTAGAAGTAGCAGTATCATAATATTGAAAATGCCCATTATAATATCTCAAATTTCCAAATCCATTAGAAGTTAAGAAATCAGCTTGAATATCAACAGACAATTTTCCAATATTCTGTGTTGAACCATCTGTAAAGGTGACAATTATACTATTATCCTCATCTTTTGTGATTGATTGGATGGATTTTCCATCTTTACCATTTGTTCCTTGTGCTAATATTCCAGTATCAGTATCACCAATGAACCAATTCTTTGTGATTGGATCAATATGTGGAGTAATGCCATTATCACCATCTGGACCTTTTAATGATTCCAGCCATTCAGTTTCAGTACCGACAAATCCATTATCAACTGCAATTTCGTATGCGGATTTTCCAGCAGTTCCACCGCCTGAACCTTCTAAAACTCTCCATTTACCAAGAACGGGGTCAATATCGTTATTTATATTATATACATACATCTTACCTGTTTCTTCACACATTGCATGGAAGATATTTGGTAAGTAGTTAGGAGAGTATGAAACCATATCAAGAATAGTTGCGAAACTGTCACGCTCAACATTTTGCTTTTTATTTTGAATTTTAAGATTATCAATCAAGCTAATAGCCATGTTTTATCTCTCCTTTCTTTATGCGAATATCATTGTTACACCGTCAAATCCGGCTGGATCAATTAAGTAGTAGCAAATATAAATAATACCATCAACAGTTACTTCCTGTTTTGCATATGAATCAAAAACACTCCAACCTGTTCCTTGGTCTTTAATAGAAGTTAATTCTCCACCAGTAGGCAAGTTCTTTGGATACGCATATACAATTCGTCCAAATGTTGCGTTAATATTTCCATATGTAAGTGCCTTTTTAATTTTCAGAGAAGTTTCTGATAATCCTTTGATTAAAGTTTCTGTGATAGTAAAATCAGAACCATCATCCTCAATAACGCCATAATAAGACTGTCCAACAAAATACACATTCGTATTTGCACTAATCTTTGAACTCGTTCCTTTAATATCTTCACACTCAATCTTTACATTGAATGTCTTATTAGTAGCAGGAGAGAATGTATGTGTATAACTTACCAATCCACCAGTAGGATGAGTTGTATCTGTTTTTACTAATACATTATCTACATAGAATCTGACTTCTTTAATATTTTCTGACTTTTTCGTTACATTAGCATTGATAGTAATACTTGATAATGTTTCACTAACTGTGTCATAAATAGTCTTCACAGGATTGATACCTAAAGTCATTGTAGGTTTCTCATAAGGATGGAGCAACATATCAATAACATCTGGTAATGGTGTTTTATCAAATACTTGATTGTTCTTAATTCCACCTAAGTTAACAGCAGATGTTCCTGTGTAGGTATCTCCACCAGAACCACCTTGACCGTCTGCTCCTCTAAGGTTTGGAGTAGTAAATGTTCCGTCAGCAGTTGTTACATCTAATTTATAAATCTCATCTGTGTTGTTTTCATTTTCTGTGATAGTAGGGGAAAAACCATCTTCTGGCTTCTTAATAGTTAATTCGCTTGTTTGAGATGCACCACTTGTATCTGTCCACTCGAAAGTGATGATATAAGAATCATCTGTCTCTGTCTGTGACTTGATAGTACAAGGTGCACCTTTGAGTGCTCCAACTCCTAAAAGAGCTTTATCAGTATAACTCTTTGCCAATGCATATGTTAAAATATCCATTTATTTTCTCCTTTCTTTAAATCTGTTTCCATTCTCCTTCAGAGTTCAACATATAAACATTAGAAGTAGAAATATCAAGAATCGTGCTTCCTGGGCTTGCATAGTCATACTCTTCAGCTACTTTAGCTACATCAGAGGCGGAATCCGCGACTAAAGAAAGTATGTTATATTCAACAGTATTACCTTGTTGTATTATATTTATCATATCCAATATCTCCTTTCATTCATTCCTAATTTACATAAAAAAAATAAGGTCAGGATTTTTATATCCTGACCTCATCAATAGTATAGATATAGCCTTCATCACCTAGCACACCAGATTTTTTATCTAATTCATTTACCCAATCTGGAAGTTCTTTTCTAATTAAATCAAATTCTTCTTTTCCTTTATAATCGCTCTTTTTTATTTCATCCATAAAATCAAAGAAAGTAATTTTAGGAATAATGCCTATCATATCTTGAGCATGAGCTGCATATTGAATAGTGTACATATCTTGAAGAACTTTTTTATCAATTTGATTTTCTATTTCTTTATAACAAGAGAAATAGAATCTTTGTGCATTGAAGAAATTCTGACGCGCGAAGAGCGGTTTGCGCTCCAAACACTGGACATATGTGAAGTATTGACCTATCATCATTTCTACAGTGAATCTAGTTATATTACCATTAAATGGATTGTGCTTTTTGCAAAATTTAATTGCATTTATAGACGCGGCGGTCGCGCCTACTTGGCATAGATCCCAGTTATAGAGTGGCTCACCATCATTTTCTTCTATTCCAATTCTAGTTATAGAATGCTCAGACCCAGTTCTCCAAAAATAAATTGGATCATCTATAATGTTAATCTTAAATGGACTTCCTTCTACGGTCATTCGTATCCTCCAGTTGAACTCTCCATCCTCCATGGCTCTAAGTTCTGAGAACTCAATATCGTGCTCCCGCAAGAATTTGACATTGTACAAGCGCCCGAATAGCCACGGGTGCGTAGCATCATTGCGGGGAAGTAATCTAATACCTTGCGGATTTGGATCTCTTATCTCCTGAAAGAAAGGTCCTTGAACCTCAACGCAGTTAGGAGTCACGCTGCTAATCAACCGCTCTAGCGCGAGTGGTCCCATAAATACATCATCTGCATCTATGAAAGTAACCCAAGGGGTACTACATTTCTCAAGTCCTCGCTGCCTTGCAACGCCCGGCCCGCGGTTCTTTTCACATTCTACTATTGTTATATCTAAATCTGGATAATTTGAAACAATATCAGAGTAATTATCTCCAGGATTGTCCATAGAGATAATTACTGAGACATTATCTTTAATAGTTTGAATTTGAATAGATGCAAGACAATCTGCTATATGCTTTTCTGCTTTATAAGCTGGAATTACAACAGTTATATCTTTCATTTATTTAAGCTCCTATTGTTTTTCTTTTATTATAGCAAATTTTTATAAAATTGTCAATTAAACAGTACAGTATAAATAAACATTATGCTCTAAGTTATAACAATATCTTACTACACTAATATCTTCTCCTTCAACTTCTATTGTTGAATAATCTGGAGTTGTACTTTCATTTCCAAATATAGAATTACAAATTATATTGCCATAATTTTTATAAGAATTATATGCACCCAAATAGTTTACTATAATATTTTGTCTAACATCATAATTTGTTCTATAAAAAGAATTAAAAGAGTATTTATAAGATACTGAAATATTTGGAATATAAATAGTTTGTAATTTATCACATCCATAAAAGCATCCATTCATTCTATTATAAATATTTGGACTTAATTTAATAGAACCTGTTATATTATTACAGCCATTATAGGCATTTCTAAAAATGCTAACGTTTTGACCACATACAGCTTTACTTAAATTAGTACATCCTGCATAACAATTTTCCATATCTGTAACTAAAGGCCCGCATGTTGCTTCTATCAAATTAAAACAATTTCGATATGCATTGTCTAATTTAGTTACATTATTTCCACATACTGCATTTTTTAAACTATAACAATTTTCGTATGTATGATTTAGATATTGAACATTATTTCCACAAACAGCATTTTTTAAATTATGGCATCCTAAATATGCATATGCCATTGAAGTTACATTAGGCCCAGATACAGCTTCTTCAAGAGAAAAACAATTTGTATAAGCATAGTCCATGTTTTGTACAAGATTACCACAAGCTGCTCTACCTGTTATATTAGAACATCCATAATAAGATTGATACATATAATTAACATTATCTGGACAAAAAGGTTCTCCATAAACATTTTGACAATTTTGAAAAGTGTTCCAAAATCTATTTGTTTCAGTCCAACTATACCCATTTCCCCACAATTCTGAAAGATTTAATACTAAGTTATAACAATTTAAAAACATGCTGTTACAATTATAATTCCATTTATATAAACCAGCATACATTTCAATAATATAATTGTTTGCTTCCCATCTTCTAACAGCTGGTTCTATACTAGTTGAAGAAAATTGATTACCATTTAACTCTCTTAATTGAGTTTTTATTGTAATACTGTCTATATTACTAAAGGTAAATGTTGGAAGATATACGATTCCTGTTGCTTGATATACATACATATTATATAAATTATTATAATAACCACTTTTTACGAAAGAATATTTATTATCTGGAATATTATTTGGTAAATCATTATAGTTTATATTTTCCCAAGTAATAGGTTTTCCTAAAATAGAATATGAATTCGTATTTCTTTTAAAAGTGTTATCCCATGCTCTATTGTGTAAAACAAAAAAGTTTAATCTATTATTTGTATTAAAATTATATAGTGCATTGGTAAAAGACTGATAACTGCCTATTTTATTTTGCATTAAATAAACATTTCCACCAGATAACTTTTGACAATTATAATAACAATTTGATATGTTACTTAAATCATTATTATTGCTAAAAACAGGAGTTCCTGTTAAATTAGTACAATTATAATATGTCTGATACATAGAAGTAATATTATTAGAACTTACTGGACTTCCTGTTAAATTTGTACAATTCCAATATGTAGATTGTAATTGCGATACGTTGGGACTTACTTTTGGACTACCAGATATTTTATAACAATTAAAATATGTTTGATACATATCGGTAACTTTAGATCCACATACCGGTTCACCAGTTAAATTATAACAGTTATAATATGTTTGATACATATTGGTAACTTCAAGTCCACAAACAGGGTTACCTGTAATATTGTAGCACCCTAAATATGTTCCACTCATATTAGTAACTTTATCTCCACATATTGGAGGTCCTGTTAAATTAGAACAGTTTTGATAACAATTTTCAAAATATAAAACTTCTGGTCCACATACAGGATTACCAGACAATTTGGTACAATTATTATAAGTATAAAAGAAATGAGTAGTATTTGGTCCACACACAGGTTCACTATTTAGATTTTGACAATTATAATAAGCATATTGCATTTCAAGTACATTGTTATTTGTTACTGCATTTTTAATATTTTTACAATATGAAAAAGCATATCCCATATATTTTACATTTGGTCCTACATAAGCTTCACTTAGATTATAACAACTTGAATATGCATTATCATAATAAATAACTTTATTACCACAAGCAGCAGTGCCACTTATATTATAACATAAATTATATGTATCTGTCATATCAACAATAGTGTCACTACATTGAGGCTGCCCTTTTAAGGCAGTACATGACTTATAGGCATTCCTCATATTTGTAATTGCATTGCTTGTATAAATTCCTTGTTTTAAATAATTACAATAGCTAAAAGCATTATCCATGCTTCCATAAAAAGAATAATTGCAATTTTTATCTGGATATATATAAAAATTATTTCCATTTTGATATGACCAGGCTCTTTCTCCACCTGGTAAACTAAATAATGTTTTTGAATTTTTTAATTCATTTGTTGGTTCTTCAGATAAGAAAAATATATTTTCTATTTTGTTTCCCATATTAAAGCCTGAAGCTGGAAGTATAGCATAGTCAATAGCAGAAGAACCTCCTTGAATACTATTTATCGCATTTGGCATTTCTGCTAATTTATATTTATTATCTGTAGATAATTTATATCTAATTGCATCTGCAATATTTGTTAGTAAATGAGGATTTACTAAACCTCTATTTGTTGGCATTTAAAATTCCTCCTCATCTAATACAATTAAATTATTTAAAGCATTATAGACCGCGGAAGCCGCTATGGGATTATTAGACTCGGCTGAGAGCTCCTTATCAACAGCCGCGCTTAATATACCTTCATCAGTAATATTAAGATAATTTCCAACTTTAATTCCACCTAAAATTTCATTTGTTGCTATTGGTATCTCAGATATACCAGTTCCTAGTTTGATGCCATAGATTTGATCAATATAGGTATCTGGTGGATTAGTTGTTTCAACATAATAGTCTATTTTAGTAAAATCATTATTTATTTTATAAACTAAATTTGTTTGTATATTTATACAAATATCTTCATTATTACCTTTTGCAGTTTGTAACGCTTCTACTGAATATACACAACTTACTTGATGAACTTTTTGTGAAGTTAAATTATATGTTGTAAATAAAACTAAATCATAATTTAGCATAGAAGTAGATAATGTAATTGTATCAGCTGGAGTGGTTTCCGTAAGATGATATAATAATTCTACTTTTCCAGTTGGTCCTCCTCCATTTGAAATAGTTTTATTTGTCCACTTGTTTAAAATTTCATCCCAAACAAGAGCCTGACTATTTTTTAAATCTACTAACTCAACATCTTTTAAGCTAGAAATCGCGGACGCCTGATCAGCCCAAGCCCAGCCCCCTTCGCCGTCAGCAGTTGGAACTTGATCGACAGTTGCAGTAGACGCATCTAAATCAGCTTTTATAATTTTTGAATTATAAACTAAGTTTCCTGTATCTGGATCTTCGCCTAATTTTTCAAGTACGTCTTGATTTTCAAAAATATAACCAACTTGAGCATTTTTATATAAAAGTTCACCCGCGGTTCCCTCGCTTAGTTCCTCCAGTACTCTAGAGTTTGAGAACGTTTGACCGACGTCCGCGTCTTTATAGGTAAGTTTTCCATCTAGATTTTCACCTAATTTATCAAGAATAGTTTTATTAGAAAAATGTTCTCCATTAACTTTAACTGTATTATAATATAAATTATTATCATTATCAGCAGAAATTTTATTTAAAATATCTTTATTTTTAATATCATCATCATACATTAGTTTATTATCTTTATAAACTAATTTTCCGTCCAGTGATTCTGATAATTGTAATAAGATATCTTGATTCATAAAAATAAAATCAATAAGAGTATTATCATAAGCCAATTTTCCATTTATAACAGACAATTTTTTTAAAATATCTTCATTATCAAAAGTAATAGATTTATTATTAAAATATATATTTCCAGATGCATCAGAAGCAAACTTATCCAATACATCTTTATTATTAAATTCTTGCCCTTTAACTACTCTGCCATTATATACTAAATCATCATTTTCATTTGCTGATAATTTTTCAAGAATATTAGCATTATCAAAACTTTCAGCTTTACCATCTTTAAGAATTGCAGTATGTTTACCATTTTTATCTTGAATAACAATAGTAACAATACCTTGCTCTTCATCTCTAACCATCGCGGCAGTCGGTGAGTAACCCTCAGGACCTGTATCTCCTTGTGCGCCCTTAGGACCTTGCTCTCCATCTTCTACCTGCATCTCTGACGTCATCACAGTGCCATCCCGCATCTGCCACTCAAAGGTTACCGTATTAGTAGTTCCTTCTTTTGTTATACTTTTTATAGTACAAGGCGCGCCCGCAACAGAACCAGTTCCAGACATAGATTGCTCTGTAAATTTCTTGGCTAAATTAAGAGTATCTAAATCCATTCCTTTACCTCCTTTATTTCAAATTCTTCTAAGTAAATATGAAAATTAGGGACATAAAAATATAGGTAATTACCCAAACCTATTTTTGGATTAAAAAAGTTCAAACATCCATTTTGGTTCAGGTGTACGAGTGTCTGCGCTCCGAGCAGATTCTGCACTCTTGTTATCTAAATAAAAAAAATGGAGTTTCTTAGTCAAAGAAACTCCATAATAGTAAAACGGCTTGTTCAAGAAATTGAGGAGGAGAGACTCGGACTCTCGGTCTTTCGCGTATCAGACGAATGCTTTAACCATCTAAGCTACTCCTCAGCGCTGCACACAGGATTCGAACCTGCAAAGCCTTTCAGCTCCCTCACCACCCGGACATACAGCATACATTTTAGAATTAAAAATTTTATTTTAATTTCCTTACTTAACGCCTAGACATTGTTAAGGGGTCTGCGTTGCCGCACCATCTTCCTTTATTTCCTCATTCCATAAAAATAAAATTTTAATTCTTCAACTCGGTACTTTTCATCTCAACTTCTAATTTGCCTAGATAGTAACCGATAATTCTTATTAAGACCTGAGATAGTCGATCAAATATTTTAATCTAAAACCGGCAATAGTTAAAAGATTAAGTCCGTTATAGTTACGAACCCACAACTCGAAATTTCATTTCCTACCTCTTATTAGCGTGGGTGGGCGTCGCCGCACATAAAGTTATGTTTAATGGAAACTTTATGTTATAAACCATATAATATGGAACTGCATTGGGTGTAAGTTATCCTACTTTAGACTCTTACTCGACTCAAGGTCAACGCCATTCTTCATGGATGCTTTTGCAGCGGCTCTCGTCGCTATATTCCATATACTACACTTATTTTTAGCAGTAGTCGCATAGCTTTCTTTTATAGTCTGTTTGGCTGCCGACTTTCTATCGCGTTTTTGTTCGCATCACCCTGGGTACTGATAGACATTTCGCGCTCCCATTGAACCAGCTTTGAATTTAAGACCTACACTGTGTGGCGAGATCTATGGTCTTTAGTTTATTCAACTAATGAGCGTTATGCACTCTGCTCTCGCTTTTCAGTCTTATTTATATCTAACGGGCTTCCTGCACCTAACAGGATAATTAAGTAGGAGATCTTTTAGACTAACACCCGTTAGAAATAACGCCAGCACTAGGATTCGAACCTAGATATCCAGATGGATAGAAAACTTAGCAAGTTTCTGCGATGCCCTTACGCCATACTGGCAAGAAGCCCGTAACGGGAATCGAACCCGTATCAACTGCTTGGAAGGCAGCTATGCTAGCCGTTACACCACACGGACATAAATCTGGGCAGTAGGATTCGAACCTACAACGTCTTGCGTGCCTTAGCAATCATAATGTAGATAGAATATCTTCGGCTTTAAAATCTTTAGCCTGCTTTTGTGTAGAAAGTCTTGTGCCAACAGTCCAAAATTTTGTCTCATAAGTTCCAAATACAGGGAACATATAAAACTTTCCATTGAACTCTGTCATAAAATAGTCCACATCTTCAGTAGAGTAAGTTACTTTTTTTGTTTTTCCATTGTCACGCACTTCATATTTAGTACGAACAAGGAAGCCTGTTTCATCTACTGGCATAGCGTGTTTTACTTGTATCTTGTAAAACTTTCCGTTTTTTTCAATTACTAAGTCATACTTTTGATGATTTCCGATTGGAATAAGAACATTCCAGCCTTGTTCAATCAAATATACCTGACATTTTAATTCTGTAATATCTCCAATTTGAGATGGATTAAGGTTTTCCAATACTATCAATCCTTTCTCCAAAGATATTCTTTATGAATTTCCAAGACAAGCAAGCGTTTATCCTAGCTGAGTTAAACCAGCTAAAAATGGACATGGGGAGAATCGAACTCCAAACACCCTTGTGGGTTCTCCACGGTGACGGCATCCAGCACTACATGCCCATAATGTGCCTAGAGGGGCTCGAACCCTCGACTCTCAAATTAAAAGTTTGATACTCTGCCAGCTGAGTTATAGGCACTTAATTTGGCATTGGATAGCTTATCTTCCCCGGCTATCAACGGCGAGTTATTTATAGTCTACTCTTAGACTAAGTGATGCCAACTCACTTTTCTTATAGACACATAAGCGTGATTTCAGTACCGACTTCCATCTGAAATTCATACTCTTTCTGCTACGCACCGCTATTGCGTTAACACAGATACCCTTTGTTTAATTAGCGATTTTATTCTCGTCGGAGTTTAATTCTTCAGGTTAGATTTGAACTAACAGCTTTGGTTCTGTAAACCAATGTTTTATCCATTAAACTACTGAAAATTATTTACAATATTTATCTATAAATGAATCACAACCAAGATCGCAACAAAGCTTATCTAATTCTTTTGTTGGCATTGACTGAAATTCATCTTTAATTACATAAACATCCCAACAACAGCTTTCCAAAAGTTCTTCGTCACTAATATCATCAAAACAATCATATGATTCAGTAACCTCTAGAGCCATGTCAAGTCCAATTTCATCTGCTTCTGCTAATGTACTAACATCATAAACAGCTAATGTGTTAATACCATGCATTCCACCGTATGTACTTTCATAAGCATAAATAAAAACCTTCATATAATTATCAGCCCTTTCTTTAACTTTCTATAATAATTATATCAAAAATTTTATTATTTTTCAAATATGTGCATTAGGATTCGAACCTAAACAAAAAGCTCCAAATGCTTTCGTGCTACCATTACACCATACACATCTTCAATTATTATATAATTGAATAAATTTAATTTAACGCGCGTTCTGTATATTAGGTCATTACATTAAAGCAGTTCTATGGTTGAACTTTTACCAGAATGGGATTCCAAACCCTCGACTTTCTTGTAATGAAGCATGAAGTTGGAGTCGAACCAACCTATGAGGTTTTGCAGACCTCCTCCTAGCCGCCCGGACCTCCATGCAAAATATAAACTAGACACTAATATTTAATAATTGATTTGTCTTTTAATTCTTTAATATTATAGCTGTATGTATCTAAATACTCCCGACAGGATTTGAACCTGCATAGCGTGCCTTAGAAGGACACTGCCTATCCATTAGGCTACGGAAGCAAAATACGGGTGGTGAGATTCGAACCCACACTTGACGAGGCTTAAACTCGTTGTCTCTGCCGTTGGACTACACCCGCTTATCAGGCTAGCTGCAGTGGTATCGAGGAATTGCACCCCGGTTTCCTCTTTATAAGGAAGGCGACTTATCTAGTTAGTCGAATACCCTAGCCTATAAAAATGGCAGTCCACTCTTCTGCCGATTTAATGAGTTTCTTGCTTCTCCTGCGCAAGGCTTAATTAAATGCTTTATTCTAGGTGTTGTCGCGACACGTCACTAGAAAGAGTGTTATAATAAAACTAAGCACATAAAATTTTTAGATTTACAATCCAAACCATCTTCTTTAAAATTGCTGTTTGTGCTTAAATGGGCGGAGAGGGAATCGAACCCACTCGGGACATAAAGCCTTCGGTTTTATTCCTCGTCCGAGATTTGAACTCGGTATTTATATGTTTGAAACCCTTGATTATTTGCATTTGGCTCTGTTCTTAATCTTATAGATTTTCGATTTTGCTGAATATCTTTTATTGGTATTAGCCACATATTCAAATCTTTGTTTACACAAAATAAATAATCAAGCTCAGAATGGTTTAAAAGATTATCATAAACACCGCCATTTGTACCTCCAGTGGAACGAAAATCAATATCTCCATTTTCAGTTTGAGTAGCCTTACATTGGACAGTATAAAATTTTCCATCTTTTTCAACCACTAAATCATACCACTGAGTGTCATTTATTGGAAGAGATATTGTATATCCTTGACAAGTGAAATAATTTATTGCCATACTTAAACCAATTCTTCCAATTTGTTTTCTGTTAGTTTTCAAAATTATATAAAAACTCCTTTCGAGACCAGACCGATGTGTCTACCTTATCACGCTACCCGCCCTTAATTTTTACTTTCTATAAATATTATATCAAAAATATTTATGAAAATCAATTTGATATTTAAAGCGGCAACCGGTTTGAGATCTCAAACCGGGCAACCGCGTTGCAAAGAAAGGTTTTATATGAACCAAGTTTTTTAACAGAACTTGGAAAACTGGGAAAGGAAGGAAGGTCAATCATGAATCTGACCTAATGGCGGAAGCAGGACTCGAACCTGCGTCTCTAGCCTATGAAGCTAGCAAGGAGCCACTCCTCTATTCCGCGATATTATCATTTACTAATTTAATATTCTCAATAAAAACAAAATAAAATAGTTCTTCAACTTACTAAACATATCTTCAAAATTATTACTCTACATAGGAGATAAAGGCTGAGCAAGGCTAGCTAATTCCTTACTTCTTTACCCCAGCATAATTGCCATGTCTATGACAGGATTGATTACCTATACCTTTCACTTAAACCATTCAGCATATATAATTTTATAAAAAATTCTTCATTCTTTAATCTTTTAATGAAATTAAATATCTGCACTTTGCATTAAGCTACTTAGAGTTGCATACAGTTCTTATATCAACATTTCTGTTGTTTCATTGCAAAACGGATTATTGGTATTTCCTAGGATTGACTTTGAGTACCACCTCGCCGCCCTAACTAGGAGAGGAAAGCATTTCTGCTAACTTTCTATTGCTCCGCCGAACCGCGTCCTGAGCTATTTTGCGATATATCTAGTGCCATGACTTTACTTTGGGTTTCCAACCTCTTCATTTCAGTATCACTACTTTCAATGCGGACCACTATCCACAAGTATCCTTGTTTCGTTCGTGCCGAGCTCTTTTCGCCATGCCTTAGCTGTGTGGTTAGCACATCTACACTAAGATATTCATTTTGTTTTTATTCAGAATATTAAATTTTCAATGAACATAAATGCTGCCCCTAGGAGTCGAACCCAGTGTCATCGGATATAAGCCGATTCCCCAAAACCGTCGAGGACAAGCAGCTAGTTGCATTACTGCTCCATTACGCGCACCTGTCTACGCAACTTCCGCACTACGCCTGGACACTTGATATTCTTAGGATTTTCTTCAAGTGTTGCCAATCTATTCTTTAAAATTGCTAATTTCTGTTCTCTTGTCATAATATCCAATCCCTTTCTATTGTTATATAATAGATCCAATCCTGCTGGTTATTAGCAAGTAAACATCGTTCACAAACCAGCTGGATCTATACCACATTTTAGACAGTAGCCGCCTGTACGCTTCACCACTCACGTACCTAGGAGAATTTCTGCATTTTGCTTTCAATCTAACAAAACAACTCTAAAACTAAAACAACTTTACTTACTGTTTAAGTTGAATCAGAGGCTAATTTGATTAACTTGCATATAAGTAGTGATCCCGGCGGGACTTGAACCCAAGCGCATCTCGACCTTGAAAGGGTCGAATCCTAGCCTTTAGAAGACGGGACCAGATGACTCCAGATAGATTTGAACTATCATCCCCTGACTGAGAATCAGGAATCCTGAACCATTAGACGATGGAGCCTTGAATTAGGAATTTTGGCAAGATTCCTTTAACTTGGAGCCCTTATCATCCTCGAACCCTAGGAGGTTTTGTTACTTTTTATTAACGAGAGTTAGAACAAATTTTCCTTTCGCAGTTTCTCTCAAATGGATTGTATTGGTGTCGAACCAATTCCTCTTGGGCTTCAACCAAGCGCTTCTACCGAGTTAGCTTACAATCCTTTCTAAAGTGACTAAAGTCGCCTTCCATAATTACATCTCCTTTTCATTTACTATAATAATTATATCAAAAATTTTTATGAAAATCAATTAAATTGCTTTTTGTCTATGTATTCAAGAAGCATAACTTGGATACATAAGGTGAGCTAGTACGTCAACTCCACACATCTCAATCTAACGGCATATCTTAGACATCTTTATTCATCATTTCGTATGATAGGAGTGAGGGAAAGCTATACTCGACAATCTCTCCTATAACGTCTTGATATTTATCCCCTCAAGCGGGTGAGGCGACATCGAAAGATTCGAACTTTCAACCTTCCTTCCATACGGACGGTTATGCTTCCTTTTACACCAATGCCGCAAATGTACTTATTGCAGTAAGTACACCGAGTTATTTTGGCTTTTTCGTATAATATACTGCAATATATCATTGACTAATATCAACCAAACAAGTCCTTCGACTAGTACTCCGCACGCAGACCTTAATTCGGTCCGGAGGGAATCGAACCCTCATAATCTTCTCTTATAACTCTACCAAACTCCTCGTCGTTGGCAGACCACACTTGCTTTACACCAGAGGTTTAGTGATGCCCCTCTATCATCAATGGCTAACTTTGTTTTTTACACCGGAAGGTTCCGCCGCACCCACCATCAACACTCATTAACAGCGAAGTTCACCTAGAGTAAACTCCCACAACAGGGCTCGAACCTGTGACCCACGGTTTAACAGACCGTTGCTCTACCAACTGAGCTATATGGGAATATTAAAGAGAGCAACCACGAAGGGATAGTCTAGGAAGATTTCACGCTCTCACGCGATAATTATTTCTCAGATTTTTTATATTGCGATCACTGAGAAATGAACAAATTATCAACGATTTTTTCTCGCCCACTAAAAAGACCGCGATTTATTACTACAACTTATTGTCGCTTTTGCCCAGATAGGTTAGTAAGTTGCAACTACGTACGCCCTATCAAACGTTAATTCCGATTATGTGAATCGAACACATATTACCGGGTTACAAAGCCGGGGTTCTAGCCTTTGAACTAAATCGGATTATTTTCTCTATAATTATTATATCATAAATTTTTTATTTTTTCAAGTAGGTATTTTATTATCAAAAAACTTTTATTTTCTTTAATAACTCTTTACCAACTTTCTATAATAATTATATCAAAAATTTTATTATTTTTCAAATGATTTTATTTTGCTCCAATAGAGCCATCTTTATATAAGCGATATGTTAAAATGTCTCCGCCTATACAACCTACAATTTCAATGTAGTCTGGAGTAAGATGCCTTTCAATCTCATAATCAAAGCGATTAAGAGAAAATTCATTTGCATGAACTCTTAACTCTGCATCTGTCATACTTGATAGTTAACCTCCCTTGCCTTAGCATTGATAAAATTCTTATATAATCTCATTTTTGCTTGAGATTTCCATGCCCAACCAACAAAAGAACCATCTTCTTTACCATAAACTTTATCTGGCTTAAATTCTGCAATCAAAAATTTAATAAACTCTGCTGGTGTCATATTTAGTATGCGGGCTGGCACTACCCAGAGCTGAGTATCCCAATTATGTGAACCTAAATGTTCGCAATACCACATGATACCATTTGTCCATTCTTCACATCTGTATAGTGCCATACCTTTCACTCCTTACTACATTGTAATAGCAATTCCTAGTTCACTAAGCAAATTTGCCACATCCTTCTGCTCTGTCGCGGAAGCCTGTGTTACTGGCACATCTGCCTTAGATACACTTCCACCACTAGGCTGCGTTGCCGCGACCGTATCAAAAGCATTTGTTGGAAGAGCATCTTCATCACCACTTGTAACCGCAGTCTTTGCACATGTTAATGTCAACTTAATCTGAACCGGCTCACCATTCTCTACTGTATTTACTCTAACCTCTTTACCATCATTATAGAGAAATGCATTATCGCCAAATGCTTCAATAATCTTTGCTGCTACTTCCAGCTTTGCAATCTGTCCCTTTGCCATTTTCTTTCCACCTTTCTTAACTTTCTATAATAATTATATCAAAAATTATTATTAAAATCAATATATTATTTTTCTTCTAATGTGTCATTTCTCTGCATCCTATTAAAGCAATTTTTACATACTAAATAGGTGCCTTTTACTGTGAAAACTCGATATCTACAATCGCGCCCTTTCCATCTACGGACATCAATTCTTCTGCCACACCATTCACAATAAACAGTTTTAATTATATCCGTTGAACGCTTCATAAATATCTTCCTTTCTTAACTTTCTATAAATATTATATCAAAAATATTTATGAAAATCAATTTAACAAATATGATTTAACTTATAAAATCTCATAATTGCTTTCTGAAGTTTCTCCCAGAATTTTGCTAAAATAGCAGTGTGGGATTCTGCATACTGTACCGCCCAACCGGTTGCCGCGCGTTCATCTGGACACTCATAATAAAGCTCTTCAGATACGCCGCCATTAGAAACAAAAAATTTAATAATTTCAGAATCAGCTAAATCGGCATCAGAGAGTTCGTCTATTGTTTCATGATGTCCAATTTCGTGCAAAATACTCCACAAAAAGATATCACACTTAACCTTAGGTTTGAAAAACTCAACCGACCGCATAAAATCAGCATTATTCTTCTCTGAAACAACAAGAGAATAAGTAATTTTATTACTCAAGGGATAATATGCAAAGTCACTATCTTCTTCAATAGACAATTCTTCATCTATTGTTTTAACAAAATCATTTAATAATTTAGTTATCTTTGATAAACCTTTCATATTTATTCCTTCCTCTCTTAACTTTCTATATATATTATATCAAAAAAATTAAAAATAATCAATTTGATCAATATCTTCTTCATGAAGTTTTTTACAAGAATGGCATACATTATATGTAAAAGGTATCTTTGTTGATCCATATGTTGAAGTAATTTGATCATATTCTCCAGGATAGCACAATTTTCCACAAAAGCATCTAATTATTCTATTGTCTTTTGTTGCCGGAACATACATATAAGTATTATTATTTTTTGAACGCAAGATATTGATAACCTTAGTTATAGTATCATCTGCTTCAAAGAGATCCCAATATTCAGCTTTTGTATGCTCATTGTAATAACCAACAGATAAATTTACTGCGGCAATATTCCAATTTCGACCTAAAATACAAATATCTGTAAAGCTACCTTCCTCAAAAGTAAAACCAAAACTACAAATATAGTCAATGAAAGAAAGATTCATACAATTATAGAATACCGCGTCTTCACTTCCACACCTATCTAATTCAATCATAAAATCAATATTAAAAGGTGCTTCACTATAATTTTCTACTAATTTATTTGTTCCAATGCCGCCATGTTCTTCTCCTGTTGTAAAAATAAGGTGTGGTCTATATCCTTCAGTTAAAATTGATAAAATAAGAATTACGCCAGCTCTATCATCTGCACCTAAACCTTGCGGCGACCACATAACCATTTCTTTTTCATCATAAAAAAACTGAAAAGGCTCTACTGAATGAACTGTATCTAAATGAGCAACAAGAGCAATAGGTATATCACCTTCTGCCATAAGATAATTTTTATCATCAGTTATTTTATTTTTATAACCAAATTGTGATAATAACATTTTCAAATATTGAAGTAAAGCTGCTCCACTTGTCTTTTTTTGAAAAATTGTTTGCATAAAACTTCTATCTATCATTCGGCGGTACCTCCTTTATGGTAACCTCGATCCCAGACTTTTCTAACGCTTTAGCTAAAGTCATATGATGCTCACAAGAGTCGCACAAACCTAAGTCGCAACGTCTTTGACAATCAATTCTAAATTTTGCAAATGATGGAGCGATAGTGGTATTTAAAACATCCTCTGTATATCCATCAATAATATCACTTAATTTGCCTTCCCATTTACCACTATTATAAATCTTATAAAGAATATTCTGTTTTTCTAATAATTCATAATAATCATCCTTATAAAATTCAATGGTATCAATATAATCTTCATAGAATGAAACATCTTCTGGTCTAATGAAGAACTTTTCATCTGGCGGAATTGTATTATATTTATCCTCTTCAATATAGTTAGCAATGCAACGAATCTTAATATTTCTATTATTACAATAAGTTCGTAATTTTTTAAGGTCAAAGCATAAATAATCTCTAATAAGAATTTCTGAAATACCAATTTTTGATAATTCTCTTACATCACGCCAGCAAGATATTGGTTCTGCATATAAGAAATTTAATTTATTATTATTCTTATAAATAAAATCTATATCAGTTGTCTTAAAAAGAATATTCGGATGTACCGCGGCTGCCGCCTTAAAAATCTCTATCTCGTCATCTGAGATCTCTTCATCAATAATATTTACAACTAATTTCTGAGATTCCTTTAATACGTTTTTACAAAAATCAAGCAATCTGTTGTTTGATGTGTACATAATTTCAATTTCAACATTGTCATTATCAAAATAACGAAACTTATTTGTATATTTAATACAATAATTCATAATTTAACAACTCCTTTTCTATTTTTCTATTGTTATTATATCATAAAAAAAATAGGAAGTCAATTCGACTTCCTATTTTAGTCTAATTACTCTGGTGAGCCATCCTCTGTAACCTCATTCTCATCCACCGTAGCCAAACGGTATCCCTTAACCTTACGCTTACCATCTTCAACGTCATCCTTAATAGCAACTCCAGCCTTTACAAGCTGTGACAGTCTAGCCTGTACCTTTGCTCTTGTAATCTCCTCGCCCTCAATCTGAGAAGTGATGGCATCAATAGTCTGAAGTTCATCAGTAAGAACAGCCTCTACCTGAGCTCTGAGTTCGTCACCAGCCGCGCGCTTCTTTGCTGCACTCTTCTTCGCGGACTCCGCCTTCTTATCCAGCTCTGCGATTCTTGCGTCAATGAATGCCTGAACATCAGCAACTGCAACTCCATCAACAGACTCCATTGATGCGATAGCATTTGAAATTGCGTTAAAATAGTCTCTCTTAGTCATCTTTTCCATAGTATTTTCTCCTTTTTCTTTTTTGTTTTGTTTTTTATCTCTTTTGTATGTATATATTATACTACTAATTTTTTAGAAAATCAACTGTTTGGTAACTAATCACAAAAAATTTTTCTTAAAACTTTTTCTTCTTTTCCAAAAATGTTGGTAAATGTATCTGCTTTATAAAGTTCTTCTTTTCCCGGATATACCTCACTAAATTGAGATTCTGTTGCAAAAACAGTTAATAATGGTGCGTTACAAAAACCTGACTTTTTTTCAACAATGATAAATTTTTTATTTTTAAGAGCTTCTTCATAACAACTCTTGCAACAAGGGATAAAATAAGTATAGTCCTCATGAAGTTTATTATTGTTTAAAAGACTGTTAATATCAGAAGAATCATCTTTTTCAATTTTATTTTTTTCTTCTTCAAATATTTTTATTTTATCATCTTTAATTACAAATATTTTTAAACTATAATATTTTCTTTTGCTTTTGTCATAATAGCAATCATATACTCGAAGTCCTTCTCTTCCTACATAACTCTTATTACAAATAGGGCAAGAAATAATAGAGGAACCACAAGCTTTACAAAAAGTCTTTTCCTTCCCATCATATATAATTTTTACCATATCTCTTCCTGCAAAACGATCACAATTAGGACAAGTAGCTAAGTCCTCACATTTTTCGCAAAGAGTAGAATTTACATTTCTATAATTATTAAATCCTTCATCACGTCCTATATATTTTAAAATGTCTGTTTTTCCACAACACATACATTCAGACTTACCTGAATAAGAAATGAGCTTTTTAGTTTTAACTTTATTTCTGTAACACCAGTACTCATAATTATCTATATTATGAAGCATATCGTTATACATGCCGACTGTTTTAAAATAGATATTCTTTCTTAGACCTTTACTCTTATTTGCGATACTATTAGATACATCATCTAAGTAGCAATCTGTCATTATGTGGTCCATATCTTGATAAAGTTCTGGTCCAAATTCATATGTATATCCCATATTTTCTTTTGCCAGCTCTTTAATTTTATCAATAATTGCAATATTAGTTTCTTTACTGCAATATGGATAAGCTTTGTTTGCTACAATAATATCTTTAGTTGCTATAACAAGTCCGCGCCATTTCTTATCATTCCACTCATAATTGCCAAATGAAAAACCTGTATCTTCCTTTTTTGAAGTATAGTAAACACAAAATACATTGTTTGAGTTCATCATTTCAATAGTGCCAATTCGATAGCACCCTTGATCTTTCCAAGACATACAGCTCTTCCATTTTGAAGCGTTGTCACTCATAGTCATAAAGTCAAGAGGATGGATAGAAATAGTTAAATAACCTTTCTTCTTATCATTCAACCAAGTGGAATATAAAATACGAGCATCTTCAAATTCTTTATCTGTAACCGCGTCTGGAAAAATTTGATGAAGCTTTTTTAAAGTTTTCCAAATCTTTTCTCCATTTTGAAACTGATATTTTTTACCATTTGCTGTAATAGTAATTTTTTTACAACAATCCATATCAAATATTCCATTTATAAAATGGTGTTCTGAAAAGATATTATCAATAAAACCTCTTAATTTATTTTTAATTTTTTCTTCTTCTGTTTCTCCTCCAATGTTAAAAAAGTAATACCAAGAAGGTAAAGCAGACAAAGACTCTTTATTTTCTTCTGCAATTTTTTGAAAATATTTATCTTTTCCATTAGATTCTTCTTTATAGTATTCTCTAAATTTGTTATACATATTGCGAAGAGCATTATCATATTTAGTGTCATAACTACTAAAAGTTCTACATATTTTTTCTGAAATATCCTGTTTAAGAATATCCTCATTTACAAAAGGAAACTGAACTCGCAAAGAGTTACCCAACCAATGATATAACTTAGTCTTATTCTTTGCCCAAACTGAAAGCAGCTCATCAACAGACTTTCTTTCCAAACCAAATGAACCATATAAATCAATATATGCGCCAATCTTTTCTTTATCTTCAGTTGTAAGTTCATTTAATAAATTCAACATTAAAATTCCCTCCATTTGATTCTTCTACCGCAATAAGGACAAATTGTTGGATTAGTTTTAATCACACGTGCAGAACGACATCCCGGTTCATACATATCTCCCCAGCTAGACCGCCATTCGCAAAACTCTTTTTCCTTATCTTTTTCAGTCTGCATAATCATCGCATCCAAACCATTTAATCTACCATCATACTTTGGACTGGTGATAAATGAACTGCCAATATTCATATCAAACATTATCATCAACTTCCTTTCCTTTTCATTTACTATAATAATTATATCAAAAATTTATATAAAAATAAAGCAACAGACTTAAAGCTAAGTCTGTTGCATATATTTATGCTTCTTTTACGATGCATCTTGTTAAAAGTACCTGACAATTTCCATTATATTCGTTATGCTCTTTGACTGTGCCTATTAAAGTAACATAATCATTTTTAATATCCAGCTTTTTAGAAGTAAACCAAGTAAATAAATACTTGTCGTCTGCAACAAAAGAATAGACATATGAAGTACCATATCTGCCATTGAATGAATTTGACTTTTCAAGTTTACACTTAATTTCAATGCGGTCGCCGCATTCGCAATCGTAAAACTGGGTATATGTCTTAATATACTTTGACTTCAATTCCTTCATAAAGTCAATACAACCCGCCTTAAAACCATATCTAATCTGCTGATAATTCTTTGGTATTGTGCCGCCACAGGCAGCCCGCAACTCATCCAAAGTAATCTCAGCCGCGACATCATTAAATTCAACCTTGCAACAATGGTACTCTTTTGGAAGCTCGACTGGAGTTGGTCCATGCCAACCAAGTACTTTATTATATTTATATCCCTGTGCTTTAAGTTTATCCTTGATTGCATAGGTATTTTCTCCAATTACCACATATGTTTCTCTTGTTTTTGGATCAAAGCCATTCTTTTCAAACCAGTTATTTTCCATATTATCTGACCTCCTCATCGCAGCCATCTGCATCATAATATTCAACTTCCTCGTTAATTATTACGCCAGGTCCATATCCATCTACTACAATGCAAGATCCAACCTCTCCAAGCATTGCTTCTGTGGTAATTTTTTTCATCATTTTGAAATCTGAAAGATAAACTGAATAAGTAAATATAAACATAATTATCAACTTCCTTTCCTTATTTTCTATATATATTATATAATAATTTTTATAAAAAATAAAGAGAGTTGTTACAACTCTCTATTGTTTATTATCAATTTTTATTACTTCACATGTTTCATATAAAAGATAACCAGTAAACAACACAAATAAAGGATACTCTAATGGCATAATAAAAAGAATATATAGTAAAGTTACTATCATACCAAGATTATCATATTTGTGCATCATGTCAAGTTTTCTATTTCTACAATATTCTGATGAAACAATAAAACAAATAGAAACAAAAGCTCCCACAAAAAGCATCAGAAAAAAATGCATTGATAAATACATGTTATACACCTACCAATTCTGTTTAATTTTTACTATTGCACCACAACATTTTGTTGTATAAAACTGTGGCTGTTTAACAACTTTACCAGCTCGCGCGAATCCTTGAATAAACTTTCCACACTTACTGCAATAAGCTGTATATTTATATGCTTTATCTACATCTTCTCCAAAGAACTCCTTTTGAGAGAAATGGACGTCGCCTGAGCCACCAAGAGACAAGAAGATGTTCTTCCAAGTGCTGTCATGTCCATGATTTTGCCCATCAAAAAGAAAGGCTAAGACATGCGCGAGTTCATGCTTGATAGTGTCCATGATCTCAGCATCGTTGTTGCTATCAAGCAAGACTGCCGCGAACTCAACCTTCTCTACTTTATTACTTAAATGGTTAATAGTTACCCGCCCAAAGGTATTCTTGAACCTATTGTTAATAGAGATAGGAAGATCAACATCATATCCCTGTGAAACCATAATCTTTTTACAAATATCTTTTACTTCAATTAAAGTTTTCATAGTATTAGTCCTCCCACCATCCAGAATAGTCAATAATACAAGGTGTACCATCTGATACTCGATATCCAATATTTTCATTATGTAAATCCATAGAGATACTTCTAGCAATATCAGAATCGCTCTTTAAAAACTCTAAAAAATTAAATGTTTTATCTTCGCCATAAGATTTAATTAAATCTAAAATAAAACGACTTGGGAAAAAACGTTTTCCTTCAAGTTTATTATTATATTTTTCAATATCTTTAGCAGTTTTTTCTTGAAAATTATAATCACAAGTATCATACTTATTCTCATAAGTTTCACATTTTTCTTGTACATAGTGTAGATTATCAATTTCTTTAGTTTTAGCTAAGAAAATCTCATATCCGTTTCCTTCATCTATGCACTCTTGGTAAATATCTGCTTCAATCTGACAGAAATTATCTAGGATATCTTCTTTTATATCCGGTAAATCCGGATCATATGTAAGATCATCACCATTATTTGCGTTATAATAAAAAGTTGTATTGAAAGGAATCTTAATTACAACATCAAGGTCAGGATCAATAATTACTGCTTTTGAAACCCCATGATTAACAATAGCTTCCTTATTGATGTCATGCACTTCATTTGTAAAATCATAAAGTTCATTTGAATCTTCTCCATCTTCACAGTAATATCCAAACTCGTTTGGGACATGAATAGTCTTATAGATATTAAGTCTTTCTTCTTTTGATAACATGCAACATCAATTCCTTTCTTTTTTCATTTTCTATAATTATTATAACAAAAAATTATAAAAAAATAAAGCATAGCAAATAAAAGCTATGCTTTAATAATTTTAATATCAGTGTTAATAAGAATAGTGAAGATATAACAAATCAAAAATAAAATACAATCTACTTTATCTTAAACTATTCATCAGTAAACACCTCTCATTTCTCTTTTATTTATTTTTTCTAACTTCTGTGCGCGGTTGTCGGTTCTGCGAGGACGAGATCCAGGCTTAGGGTTATACTTGTTGCAGGTCTTACAGGCTTTATTAAATGTGCCTTCTCTACCTTTAAGACACTTACCCTCATATTCATAATATCTACATACTCTTTCCCTATCCTTCATAAATTTACTCCTCCTTTACATAGATAGTGATTTTACCATCTTCAAGCATACAAGCTTCAAAATCATCATTGTCGAGTTTAAAATTAACAAGCCAATATGGAGTATCCCATACCCTACCTTCAAAAAGAATTTCATCATCTTCTTTTATAACAACTTCTTCTTCAAAGTAGAAATTTTTAATAAATTTTCCAAGCTTCATAGACTATCCTCTCTTATAGATTCGCATCATGTCATACTCTTCTCCAACTGCTTTAGGCTCCTGCCACTGAGCGCCGCACTTAATACACTTTACTGTATAGTGCTTATCCTTTGGATCACATGCAATAACACGATATTCTTTATGTTTACACTTAAATATTCTCATTTTGATGTTCTCCTTTCATATTTTCTATAATTATTATATCAAAAAAATTATAAAAAAACAACAGGTGATATTTATTCACCTGTTGCGCTTATATAGTTCTTTGTTTTTTGATAATCTTCTTCTGAAATTGTTTTTAAGACATTTCCTTCTTGTGATATTATATGATTATCTTGTAGATAATTTGCTTCTATTGTGTTTGCATTAACCGCGGTTACCGTCACTTTGGCACTATTACAGCCAACTATAATGATGCCAACAACCGAGGCTGCCGCGAGTATGCCTAAAATTAACCGAATAACATTAAAAGAACTATATTCAATTAAACTAAAAATAAAAGCAATTACAAAAGCAAAGGCAAATATGATAAGTAAAAGTATAGATGGATGTATATAGGTTATTTGCGTGGTATATAAAACTTCCATTACTGATATTTCTCCTTTAATAAATCTGTTTCATTAAGTTGATATAATGCAGTCAACTCATCTATCTCTCTTGTTATATCAACGGCAGACTCATCTGCTTGAATCTGTTTTAACATTTTGATACTTTTAGATACTGACTTTAATTGAATTTGTTTTTCAAGTTTCTTCTTGGTCTTAGAGAGTAAATCAAGTATCTGCTTTGTTTGATCATCTGGATTGGGTATATTTGACAATTCACAGATACTTTTTCTAATCTTTTCCAATTTTCTCTCTAGTTTATTCGTATTAAGCTCTATAAAAACCATAATTAAATAGAACACAATAATTATTAAATAGCCGATATTTCTCACGTAATTACCAAAATTCCATTGTGATTTTGCAAATTTAGTAAAATCATCATGTGTTTTAATATTAGCATCATATTTTTCATTATATTTTTCTACTAAATCGTTATATTTCTCAATAGCATATCCAGCTGAATAATCTTTATCTGTAAAATTATCGCTTTTTAAATAAACAACTGCTGATGCACTCCAAAGAAGACAGTTTGTAAGAAAAATAGTAATAAGAATTGCTATAATTACATAATTAGCAGTATCGTCTATTTTTTTAAGCATTTTGTTTATAAGCTTAATTTTATTTTTACCTAAGACACATATTATTATTATAGATAAAGAAAAAAACATAGCAATAGAACAAAAGCCATGTAAAGCATATATCGTCATATAGCTCACCTTCTTTTCTTACATAAAATAACTTTTCATATATATAGTTGTTTTTGTATTACCATTTTTATCTGGCAAGGTTTCCCACCAAAAACAATAGGAAGTAACTTTGCCCTTGCCGCGGTTTTGCTTTGTGAACTTTACAGCTAGATCATCCATATTCATTGAATTCCTCCTTAATAATTCTATCTAGCTCTTCTCGTGGAATAATAATTAAGTTTTCCTTATCTAAATATTGACTTTTAAGAATGGTTGCTAAATCCTTTGCGCCCATGTGATAAATAATATCTTCCTCTGATGGTTCGTATTCATCAAATTGATAGCCTGTATCATCCATTAAACCTTCTCGCATATGGATCCTCCTCTCTTGTTATCCGTGACAACGGATGCACATAATCTGGTTCTCTTGTTTCTATATTTATGCAATTATATGGTGTCGCGTCATCCCAGTACATAGGTATCTTTATAAAGGGGACGCCGCCACAAATAAAAAAGTCTGCAAGCCGCAAATCACGAAAAACCATAAAATATCTCCTTCTTATTTTTCATATGGTGACATATCTCTTCTAGTTACAGTCATTTCTGCATCCAAGAAGTAAATTTGATTATCCGATAAAAAACGAGCTAATTGTCCATTTTTAAGATTAACTGCATTAACTTGAATGGAGCAATCTTCTGGATAGTTTGCGGTTTCAATTTTCATATAACAATTATTGTTATATTCAAATAAATCTCCTATATTAACAGATTTGAAAGGGTATGTTTGATTAGTTGGTATTTTTATTTTAAGCATATTATTACTCCTTTTAATTAACAAATTCCAAATCCTGATGATGTCGTTAGAGTTAACTCATCTACTGGAATAACTCTGTTATTAGCGCGGAAAGCATAAAATTCTCCATTTTGTAAATTAACTGCATTTATTTTATGTCCTTCAACCTTTATAAAAGCAATGTCATCTTCGCCATATAGGAAGATTTCTCCTACCTTTAGTTGGCTAAAAAGACATTTCTTATCTGAAAGAAGCTTTCTTATTTTCATTATATCCCTCCTAGCATTTAATGGATACATTCTTATCTTGAAATAGACAATGTTGCTTTTACTGGAAATACTACTGTATCAGAGCTAACTTCAGCTAGCATATTCTTAGTTAAATCTACAGCATTTTTACAACTATTATTACCACCCACTTTTAAGAAAACGGAATCATCAGCATTGCTACTTAACATAAAACACTCTCCAATTTCAAGTTTTTTAAATCTAATACCTGTTAGAAGATTTTTTTCAATTATCATATTTATGCCTTCTTTCTTTATTTTCTATATATTTATTATATCAAAAATATTAAAGTTTTTCAAATTGGTATTGCTATGGCGGCCGCAACTTGACAAACAAAAATAAGTTTGTTATAATATTATTAGAAAATAAATAAAAATAAAACAAAAGCAGTTAACAAAAGGTTTGAATAAAGACATGACGGATCGAATCTTTTCGGATTGCGGAGGGAGATAAATGGATTATTTTAATAGAAATAATGATGAAGAGATGGGTGGGATCAGCTATTGTAGCTGTGATTTGAACCCAACTGGTATTACTGCTAATCGAATTAAGTTTGGCGATGTGACAATGGATATAGGTGATTTAAGAGTAGATAAATATGATAAAATAATAAAAGAACTGTCTGATAAAGTTGAAGTAATTATGAAACATTGTTCTTTTAAACAAGAGAAGAAAATAAGTGAGTGGCGGGAGTTTGACTTAGAGGCTGCTACAGGGAGAGAGTTTGAGACACGATGAGTTGGGTTATTATTTTGATTTATATAGCGATAGCTATTGTTAGTTTATATTTTGGATTTCGCGCGGGAGTTGAATTGATTGTTGCGGCGATCCGCAAGAATCCAAATAAAATGTTGGCGGCAATGGGAATAAGAGTAGTAAGGAGAGTTGAACATGAGGATACCACAAAGCGTGGCTCGCGCGATAGTAAGAATACATGATTTCATTGTTTATAGAATTTGGACAAAATTCTAAACTATGTGTTGGGCAAAAGCCAATAATTTGTTTGTAATTGTTTACAAATATAGTATAATGAGAGAAAGGAGGATTATGGAATTGAATCTTCAAGAAACATGTCAGCGATTGAGGCTGAGTGAGTCGACTCTACGAGAGGCGTTTCCGCGCACTGTTAGAACTTTAGAAAAACAAGGTATTAAATTAACTAAAGTTGGCAGAGGGCAGAATGCAGATTATACTATTGAATATGTAAACAAGGAGTGATTTAAGTGCCAATAAGAACCAAATATAAAACCATTTATTCTTTAAGAGTAAGGATGCTTTTAAGGGATATGGGTTTTGAGCCTCTATTAGAAAAAGATAATATATATAGATCTGGATTGAAGTGCTGGATATATGAAGTTACAGATAATTTTAATAAAGCTCTTGATAAAATATTAGGGGGTAATTAAAATGAAAGCTGTAACCACAGATAGACCAGTTAAGTATGAGCCGGGAGAATTTTTTCAAATTTCAAATAAAGGTTTGAAGGCAGCAGCTAGTCTTAATAATAATGGATTATTATTGTGGTTATATTTGTGTAAATTTAAGAGTGGTACTAAGTGGAAGATAAGCCCGCAGGCTATCAGTAATGAACTGGGGATAACTTTAGATAAAGCTAAGAAGGTTTCAACTATTGGATACCAAGAATTAGTTGCAGCAAATTTTATTAGAGATGATGTGTTCTACGCGGACGGTTAAATAAAAGTGCTAAAATGGCACTTTTTAGATACAAGGAGTCTATTAAAAAGTGCTTAATCGGCACTTTTATATACAAGGAAAAGTGCTTAATAAGCACTTTTTAATGAGCAGAAAGTGCTTAATTGGCACTTTTTTCTAAGGAAAAGTGCTTAATCGGCACTCTAATATATAAATAGAGAATAAATACTAAATAAATAAATAGACGGTATAAATAATCTTTACGTAGTTCGCTTCGCTCACTACTCCAAGATTATTTATACCTTTAGGCGCGGCGTAGTGATGTAATGTTACAAAGGGGCCGGCGTAAAGAGATTAAAACCTTGGAATAATGAGCGAAGCGAATTATGGAATGGTTTTAATCTCGTCCCTATATTTAATAGTGTACTACTTTTTTAACATTTTTCTTAGAGTTGATTGCTCAATTGAGTTGGAGCAAAGGAGAAAAAGGATGGATATAAATATATTGAAGAGGGGTATGATAATATGGATTTTATAAATACTTGTGTAAGACCTAAGTCATATAATATTTATATATTAGATATTGATGATGTGGCGGATAGTATTATGAATCCGCGGCGGTTTTAAGGGCTAGGTTAAAAGGGGTGCAGGGCAATGCCGCGCATACAGACATTAGTTTTAAAAAATGATCTGAATTTGGGTTAGAAGCCCAAGCCTCCCTTTTATCTTACGTTACTTTGCTATTGTTATTAAAGAGAGGAGAAATAGTTATGTTTAATACGGAGATTGTTGCTAAGGATATTGATGGTATAAAGACGCAGTTGAGGAAGGCATATGATGGCGATGTGCCGGCGGGTTTAGCTGTTTTTTATTGGTTAAAGAATAATGGTATAGGGATTAGAGATAGGAATGGTGAGGTTGTTAGGGATGAAGATTTGTATAGTTTTTGTATAAATTATGGCGCGAGTGTTGATAGGGCTATTGTTGCGGCGAAGGGTGAAGGCGCATATGGCGTTTAGAAAGATGGGAGTAAGTATACCGAGTATGGTAACAGCTAAGACAGGACATTTTGTCTTTATAATAGTGTTTTGTTTTTAGATAGCACTTTATGTTGAATAGTGTTTTTGTCGCTGGATAGTATTTTGTCTTTGATAATGTGTTAGATAGCATTTTTGTCTTTAGATAGTGTTAGATAGTACTGTATAGTGTCAGATAGTGTTTTTATCTGGCCGCGCATACCCTGGACCATGTTACCGTCACCGTTATCGTTTTAGTCTCTCTTTTCTTTATTAAGAGATCCCTAGACGAGAACCCGCGCAAAAAATCCCTGTACACATTACATGTACAGGGACTAACTACTTAGACTAAAAGAACTTGAAAAGATTGAACAACTCCGCCATAGGATCTGACTCTGACTTCTTCTTTACCTTAGGCTTAGGCTTACTCTCCGCTGTATCCATTGCCTGAATAAAAAGCTCGATAAACTTCAACTTATCAGTCATGTCCTTTGTAATCTCATTTGCGTCTTTCTCTGAAATTTCAGCTCCAGTAATAGCTTCCACATAATCCAACAAATCAGCAATCAGATATTTTCTTGCATCTTCTACCTCTGTAGGATCAATCTTTCTCTTATCCTTGGCTGCGGCAACCGCATCGGCTTCCGCCTGCGCCATCTTGCTAATCTCTTCAACTGACTTTCCTTCTGCAATAAGTTCTGCTATTGTTTTACTCATAGTCTATAACCTCTTCTTTCTATTTCATTTTCTATATATATTATATAATAATTTTTCAGAAGTGTCAAAGGCACGAAAGCATATACCAGTAGTAAAATTGTAATTAGCTGTAACTATATCTTTTCTATTGTTGCGGGTATTTGTTCGTTTTTATATGAGAATAAGAAAAAACGAAGCTAATTTACCTCCCCTATATAATTATATCAAAAATACGAAAAAATGTCAAGAAAGATGCGCTGAGGCATTTATCAATAGAATCACTGTAATTCGATACAGTAAGCCATTTTTTATTCTGACGGATATTTTTACGTTTCAGATAGAAAACGAGCAAATTTACAACAAAAGTAAGTCAAACATCTAATTTCGGGATCCGTATGGCGGTTTTCAGATTTCAAACAACCAGGAAAAAAAGCCATATAGGGTCTGGTCGTGGGAACTCGGCGTTGCCCGGTGGTCAACGCCGCGACATTATACCACATTTTATGTGCTTTGTCAAGTAAAAAAATAAAAAAATAGAGGAAAATTCCTCATTTTTTAAGGAATTTTCCCCTAAAAACCTTTATTTCTTAGGTTTTCTCTGTTCAATTAAATCGATTTTGAACTTGCGACCATTGATTTCTAAAGAAATCAGCTTATTTTCCTTAATAATCTCAACCTTTTCGCCATAAATACTTTGCAAATTAGTTAAAATATTATGGAAAACTTCTTTTTTTTCATCAGAAATCTTAACTGTCCTAGGCTTTGAATCCTTGCGTTTTTCCTGGGTAATACCATGATCAACTCTCTGTCCTTTGGTTTTCTCTTCCAACTCGACAACCTCTTCCATTGTAAACCCTTCGGGACACTCTTCCAACTCTTCACAGGGTTTATCCCACATTTCATGGCAAAGCATTTTACCATTCTTACAAATAAGATTTCCGCAATCTTCACACAACTTGATATTCATATTCACAACCCCTTTCTTTTACTGTACCTATATTATAACACAAGAGGTTGAGAATGTCAACCTTTAATTTGCGGTTTTCGGTGGGAGAATCCCACCGACCGCACATTGTTTTTACTAGCCCGCGATATCCTCAGTATTAAGGGCGAAGGTCATCTTCTTACCATCTGGAATACGGCGAACCTTGTAAACCATAGATGGAAGTCTGTTTTCTTCCTTTGCTGGACCGGCAAGCTGTGTCATAAGTGCGACAATCTTGTTAAGCGAATACTCGCCATTAAAGGCATTCATAATCTCTGTACAAGTCATAGGCTTTGAATCCTCGAGCAAGTCAAGAATCATATTCTTGATTTCTGCGTTCTCGGTCTGATTCTTAGACGGCTTACGGTTTGCATTCTTCTTGTTAAGAATAGCAATCTCCTTACGGCAAAAGTCCTTGATATCCTCGGATACGCCATCAATAGCCATAATCATCTCAAAATACTGCTTCTTTGTTGTCTTGTTTGTTGTTGTCATAAAACATACCCCTTTTCTTAATAAATTCTTAACTCTTTGTTACATATACATTATAACATATTTTGTAAGGTTTGTCAAGCATTTTTTTTATTATTTTCTTTTCGGTTTAGAACCTTTAATCTTCCTTGACCTTACATACTTATTATAACATATTTTTTAATGTTTGTCAATAGGTTTTTTAAGATTTTTAAGAAATAACAATGATTTTAGGCGGATATGGAATAAGGCTCAACCAAAATTGCCAACTCATTATCCCTTTTATTATTGGTTTTTTATTTCCTTTATCATTGTTTTCTTAACTTTATCTTACATACTTATTATAACATATTTTTTAATGTTTGTCAATAGGTTTTTGAAAGTTTCTAAAATTTGTTTTCCTCACGACCGAGGTTGCTATTTTGTTTTCTTTCCTTACCTTGTAAATACATTATAACAAAATATTTATAGAAAATCAATATCGGAAAATTGCACAAAATTCGGGATGTACAAGGTTAAAAAATTTGTGCAATTTTCCTATTGACAAATGCCAGAGCTATGTGGTATAATAGTTCGGCGTGCAAGGGGCGTGCACGCCGCGCCATTATAACACATAATGAATTATTTGTCAACCCCTAAATTAAAAAAATGTGGGCGAGTTTAGGCTCGCCGCACATTTTCGATTTCCACTAATCTTCAATGATTAACTTCGCTTTAAGTTTACGAATAGGTCTTTCTGAAAAATCACAAATAACTCCTTCTATAGCTCCGCTGTCAAGGTCAACAATATATGTATCATAATTATCAGCACATAACATACAAGGTTTATTATCATCTAAAAATGTAAAAACTTCACCATTATCTAAATCTTCGCAACTTAAATATCCCTTAACTTCAATCTTTCCAATAATTTCCATTTTAATCACCTTTTTAACCTTTCTTTCTCTTGTTTATATACTTATTATACTATATTTATTATTATTTGTCAAGTATTTTTAGAAAAATAGGCATTTCTGCCTATTCTTCAGAGATATTTGCGAAGGGCATCTTCGGACAAGGATAATCGTCAACCACTGATGAGCCACCATAAGTGGTTCGTACCATTGACACTCTCCACGCCACATCCGCAAGTCTATCAATACAACTTGGATAACTACTCGTACACCAAATTTCTCCATTCTTACGAAAAATATCCTGATATGTGCCTTTAATTGTAGTTAAAAGACTAATCACATCTTCGATTTTCTGTTCCTCTTCTGGTGTCAAAGTAATTGTTTCAATACGTTTCTCGCCTGTAATAATTTCCATATAATTTACCTCTCTTTCACTTTCTATAATTATTATATCATTATTATTTTAATTTGTCAACATTTAATTCATAAATATTGTAATAAATTTTTGTTATCCAAGTATTTCTTATTATTCGCCAACATTTCCAAATAGGTCTTTGCCAACTTTTAAGATTAAAGCCTAAAATAAACAATGCCTTAAAATTTTTCCATGATTTTTCTTTAAGCCAATTATCTATTACTAAATACTGTGTTTTTGTTATCATTCTTATTACCTCTCTTTCTACAATTATTATATCACAGCTGGCTTACTTTGTCAAGCACTTTTTTATTGCGTATTCAACTGGCGAAACTGGATAAACACAAACAACTAATTCTTGAAGCAATTGTGACGCTTGTTTTTTATTTCTAATAGCCTTTTTACTTTTTATATATTGAAAACCATTAGCAGTTTTTATTTTATAATATTTCATTTCTTATCAACCTCACTTTCTATACCTATTATACCACCGCTGACCTACTCTGTCAAAAGTAAATCAGCTAAAAAATCAATAATATTTTCTGCGGTCGGATCGACTGTTTCTCCCAAACTCCAACCCTTGCGAACCTTTGCGTTATCATCAAAAAGAATCTGATTTCCGCCATGCTTGCGTGTGCAGTTTGCTTTTGTTGTGCCATACTTCACAAGATGGATTTCATCAAAAGGGAAATCATATCGAGCAAGCCAATCTCTTTTTGCAGTTCTCACAACCTCGTCGAAGTCTTTTGTGGAATCTTTAGACAACCAAGATGTGACAACGATTCTATAACCGACACTCTTCAAACAACAGAGAAGAGAACCAAGCAAAGCCATATCCCAAAGTGGCTCAGCCATAATGTAAGGGCGCGGGTTCTCGTTGTGTAAATCCTCAAGCCAGCCCTCTACTCCATAGAAATTTGCGATTGTTCCATCCATGTCAAATACTAATGTTTTCATATTTTTTACCTCTTTCCTTATCTTTTCTTTATTATAGCATGTTATTTGTTATTTGTCAACTACTTTTTACCAGATAGTAATAGATTGTTTAGAATCATCATACTCCACAGCAGGCTCGCAAAAGTTGCCTTCGCTTTCTATATAGACTTCTGTATCTGATGGATATTCTTGTAATATTTCAATTAAATCTTCAACTGTCATATTTTTTACCTCTCTTTCCTTTACCTTATATACACATTATACATGATAGATTTTAATTTGTCAAGCATTTTGGGATAAAAAAATAAAAAAATTTTTTCAAAAAAACTCTTGACAAAAAGCCGGGACTATGATATACTGGAAGTTCGGCGCGCTGCGATCCATGGCGCGCCGCCAATTATAACACAAAAATCAATTTTTGTCAAGCACTTTTTTCAAAAAAAAATAGGGTGCGATTTCTCGCACCCAAGGAAAGGAGGTAACAATTTTTTTCTGTATTAGCAGGCGCGACAGGATTCGAACCTGTAAATCGCGGTTTTGGAGACCGTTGCTTTTCCATTGAGCCACACGCCTATTTTTAATCGGGAATGGAGAGAATCGAACTCTCGCCCCGTCTCTAACGCCCACCTTTGGTTGATTAGGTCAAAAGTGCTTTTAGAGGGGTATCATCAATGTGACGTGGCGACCTTGCCACCGCTCTACCACTGAGCTACATTCCCATGTCTTAATTATATTTTATCATAAAGGGGCTTGTTTGTCAAGCCCCTTATGAAATTTTTTTACTGCCTAGGCAAGGCGGAACTTAACTACCTTGCCTTCGGAAAATCTAACTACTGGATACTCAACGCCATCCTTCGGCTTTGCACCGCCAGACAACTGTGTCATAAGTGCGACAATCTTATTGAGTGAGTAGTCACCGGAAAGACCATCCTTAATTTCGGTACAAGTGTTACCTTCTGAGCCTTCGAGAAACTCCAGGATTTCAGCCTTGATTTCCTCGTTTGCGGTCTGATTCTTCGATGGCTTGCGGTTTGCGGACTTCTTATCGAGTGCCGCGATTCTTTCCTCGGCAAACTTCACAATGTCCTCTCTGCCATTTGCAGTAGCAAGTGCGATAACCTCATTGAACATGTCCTTCTGTGTAATCTTCTTTTCCATAACTATCTACCTCTTTCTTTCTTTATTATATATTTATTATATCATACTTTTTTTATTTTGTCAACTATTTTTTTATTTTCTTTTCGGTGGACTTCTCATTTTTTCCTTCCCTCACTTTCTATAATTATTATATCAAATTTTTTATTGTTTGTCAACTACTTTTTTATGTCTAATGAGTTTCAACTCATAATCTCCAAAATGTAGCGCAACCTCTCGCTCCCTCGTAGCGGTAATCCCGCACAATTCAAGGGCGGCTTGTAGCTCTTCTAAAATTTCTAGCTTTTCAATATCAATCTTTCTTTCTCTTGTTGGCTTATCTCGTGGCTTTGTGCTACGTTCATAATGTTTGACATTGTTTTTCTTGGCTTTGATTTCTAAATCGGCAATTTCGCCAGCTTCTTCTTCGGTTACTGGTTCGCCATCTTTTTCAAAGTCTGCCATGATTTCCTTTATCAACTGCGCTCTTGTTTTCATGCCTTTATTCTCCTTTCTTTCTTCTATTATATATTACCACACTTTAGGCGGTTTGTCAAGTGGGAATTTTAATTTTCCCACAAGAGCCGACGCATTTTTTTATGTTGCTTGAAACAATAGGCAAGAATCTCTTTCTCGATTAAGACATCCTCGAGTGCGGTGTGACTTTCTACAAAATCATTATCCTTTTTAATAAATCTATAAAGGATTTCAGCGGTTGCTCTTGGTTGTCCATTCTTTGTGACATAACCATTTTCAGCACAAAATCTTTTATATGTTGGCATTTTCAAGATAACATCTCTTGCCATCTTCAAAGTGTCGCAAATAATATATTTTGATGGGAAAAAGTAGCGGTATTTTGACTTTGTCAACCATCTTTCTGTTGTATTCAAAGTTCCATGATCGAACCGCATATTGTGGGCGTAAATTTCTTCCACTCCGTATTCTTCGCACACTTCAAAGAATTTCTTTCTAATATTGTAGAATGTTGCAAGGGTGCGCTTGCCTGCCTTAATATCTTCCCAATACTGCGGAATCTTACTAGCATAGTAGGCAGATTTCATCAACTCATGCTCTCCGATAAAAATATCCGCATTGACAAAGCTATATGCTTCATATACGTTGCCATTCTTATCTACGATTGCGAAACCGAAATCATATGTCCACATATTGCTAGGAACTACATCTGTCAAGTCTTTGTCAATAGGACAAGTCTCTGTATCAACAACTGCTCTGTACTTAATTCTTCTGTCAATTTTCTTTTCCATTTTGATTACCTCTTTCCTTTGCTTTATGTATTAAGTATAACACATTTAATTTGCTTTGTCAAGCATTTTTTTTATTTTCTTTAAGAAGTTGTTTTCAGCTCTCATGCTGTTATCTCTTCTTTACAAATACTATAATACCACCTTTAAGCATTGATTGATACAATTTTCTTGCGTTTTTTATCAGATTCTTTTCGTAAAAATTGCACAATTCGGGAGAAAAATTTTTGTGCAATTTTTTTGAAAATTAGCCTTGACAAACTGCGGCTACCTGTGGTATAATATTTCGGCGCGCCCCAACCGCAAGCGCGCCGCCATTATATCATATCAAAGGAACTTTGTCAAGTTTAATTTCAAAAAAAATAATGGTTTTTAACCATTATTTTTTAAGTCGATGATGAATTTTCTTAACTCGGCTATTGTTACAGTAGGATTTCTCTTGATGTAGCCAAGAATCTTGTCGCATGTTGCATTTTTTGATTTTTGGTTAGCCTGTTCTTTAAGATAATCGAAATTATAGTCATAATTCCAACCCATTATTTAATGCTCCTTTCAATTATCTGTTATGAGATTATCTTCTTCGATATAAAAATCTCCATCAAAAAAATCATTGAATTTGTTAATATTCCATGCCTTAATTTCTTCTGGCTTGATTTCTAAAGCGTAAAGAGGGCGACTGTAATATTCTTCTCTGTCCCAAATTTCAAAATCTTCTGTTAACCACTTATTATCAATAAGAAATTGAACTGCGCTTTCGTAACTATCTGCTACTCCAAGTACGCCATGATTATCTTCATGAATAATATAAATTATCATTTTGTTTACCTCACTTTCTATATCTATTATACCATAGGGTTGACTACTTGTCAACCCTATTTTTCAAACTAGGGTGGACTCTTCCAAACTGCTCAATCATGCGCTGGCGCATAGGCGAAGCCGCAATCAGAGTCTTTGTTGCAATCTCAGGGTTTACAAGAATCGCTCTGTATTCTCCATGAATATCTTGTGCAGTTCTCTGTGCATGTTCAAGGGTTTTACGCTTTGCAAATCCTACGCGCCCTGGCTTTGTTACCTTATAAATAACTTCTCTCATATTTATTACCTCTCTTTCTAATGCTTTCCAATAATTATTGCAATGATAAGGATTACAAGTGAAATACCCAATGGAATCCACAAAGGGGCAAACACCCAAATCCATGATATTGAAATTACTTTTACCAACTTCAAAACCAAAAGAATAATAAACAACAAACCGCTAAAACTAATTCCACCTTTTTCCATAATCATTACCTCTTTCTTTCTTTATTATATATTTATTATAGCATTGTTTTTACTACTTGTCAATACTTTTTTTGAAAATTACTCAATAATTTCTTCGGAAAAACTTATCCAGTTATCATACTCTTTGACAATATCCCAAGTTATTCCTTTATCTTCATACTCGAAAAGTCCACCACAACAACCGCAAATAACATTACCGCTATCTGTTAAAATTCCTCCCATGTAGTGGGTTGGCTCTTCTAATTCAATAAACTTAACCTGTTTCATTTTTATCACTCCTTTTTTATTTCTATATTTATTATAACATATCTTCTATTGTTTGTCAATAGTAATTTTTCAATTCTTTTCTCATTCTTTCAGCATTTCGCCCTTTTTTCTTATATCTTGCGGATTCCTGTATTCCGTATCCGGTCTGAAAAGGATTGTACTTCGGCATAAGCTGAGGCTGTTTTTCAATCTTAATTTTCATTTCTACTCAACCCCCTTCATAAACTTACAAAACTCACGTACATCTGTAAACACTCTCTTACCCATAACAAGAGCGTAAAATGGAGCAGTAATAACCATGTATGTCATAGCCATCTTAGGTCTAGCCATCAACCAATCAACGATTTTCTTCTTTGTTTTAATCTTCATAACTTATTACCTCTCTTTCACTTTCTATAATGATTATATCATGTTTAGGGGTATCTGTCAACCCCTTATTTGATTTTTTTCAAAATAATTGCGGTTCTGATATTTGCCCATGTATCGGTATATGTTCCAATACATACACCATTGCGGGTGACTGTCCAGCGATACCCATACCCAACTATCGTGTATCCCATAACTTCAAATACCATCATACTATCAACCGCCCTTCTATTATATTATACATGATAATACTTTATTTGTCAAGCATTATTCTTCACATTCCCAATAATCAGCAATATCGCACATATACTGATATACTTCCCAATCAAACCCATCCTCTGTATCGCACTCTGTAATATTCTGTTCTACTCTCTCATTCATATTCTCAACCTCTTTCCTTTACCTTATGTACACATTATACTGCATAGAACCCTATTTGTCAATAGGAGTTATCCACAAAGTTATCCACAATTTCGGGATTGTAAATTGTGGATAACTTTTTTGAAAATTAGTCTTGACAAACCTGAGCCATGTGTGGTATAATATTTCGGCCCGCGGCGATGGTGCGCGGCCCGCCCAGTATATCATATTTCATTCAATTTGTCAAGAGAAAAATAAAAATTTTTTCTAGGGTATTTTCATCTCAAAATTTCATTATACCATAACTGCTGCGATATGTCAAGCTTTTGTTATAAAAAAATTAGGGGCTATATAGCTCCTAATCTGTGTACTCAATATCATACAGTTCGTCTCCTACTTCAAAGTCTCTGCAATACGTAAAAATTGCTCTAAGCAAACTTCCCATATCTTCTTCAAGTAAATACAAATTTTCATTACAGATATTAAAAAACTCACTAAGAACTTTGCGTTCCTCTTTGTTAATACTAATTTTTTTTGTAACTTCCATATTCTTTACTTCCTTTCTTTTCTATTGTTATTATAGCAAAGGCTTAACCATTTGTCAAGCCTTTATTATAATTTGTTTGAGATAATCTGCGATTTATTTCTTCAATAATTTGATCTTCTACAAATCCAACTGCATAAAAATCACAATCATCCCAACCACTTGCAACCTCATTTAATGCTTCTTGTGGTGTATATCCTTTATTTTTACAAAGAAGATACATTTCTCTCAAGTCGCTAGGTTCTACATAAAAACTATCTGTGTATTCAAATTCCATAACTCTTTACTTCCTTTCCTTTATTATATATTCATTATATCATACCTTGACTATTTTGTCAAGGCTTAATTCCAAAATTTTTCAAAATTTCGTTGCGTTTTCTCTTGCGCTGAACTGCATCGTTGACACTTGCTGCAATCAATGGCGGTATAATGAACGCACACCCGCAACCAAAAGCTATTATAATTTCCATATACTACGCCTCCTCAATAGTGTATCCTTCAATATTACGAAAAAAGAAACAAAGCATATCTTTGTTATTATTCTTCTTAAATCTGATAAAACCCTCTGTTACCTCAATATCAGTACACTTATAAAACCAATCAACACGCCCATTTTTATAAATTCCTATTGTCATATTGTTTACCTCTTTCCTTTATTATATCCTAGCCATTCTATTTGCAAAAGGTCATTCCTAGGTTCGCCTTGCTTGGGATAGAAGAGAATCGAACTCTTGTTTCATATGCACCAGCATATCCCTTATTTCTATATTTATTATATCATATTTATTATTATTTGTCAATAACTATTTTTTTAATCCATATGGAAGGCTTCGGCTCCTCAGTCAACCGACCACCTATTAGATAACCTGTCAACTGAGTGGTGAGCCTCTATCTCTTCCTATCTTTTGTTTGTACTTATATTGTATCATATGCTTTTGCTTTTGTCAACCCCTTTCTAAATTTTGTGTGTGTAACTACTTTGAAATCAAAGTAGCTACGTCGATATGATAATCGAAACCAGTATTCTTAAAGAAATCGTTGAAAGTTTCAACACTCCAAGTCTTAACCTTATTAAGCTTTCTCTTGAGTGGATGATATGTCTTGCCCTTCTCAGGGTTCCAAAACTCAATATCATCAGTCAACCACCCTTCATCAATGAAATGCTGAATTGCATTCTCATAACTATCAGCAATACCAATCATATTCTCATGTTCATACATAATAAAAAGCTCCATAATTTTACCTCTTTCCTTTCAAACAATCAAATTTTCAAACCCTATGGAGAGTGCCTACTTGACACTCTCAACTGTGAATCCAGCCTTCTCAATCTCACGAATCTTCGCAAGTGAGTAGCAATCCTTGTCAACAACAACTCCGCCAATCTTAACAATAACCATTTTCATATTTTTTTACCTTTAGCCTTTTGGCTTCCTTTCCTTTATCTTAATTTAATTATATCATTACTTTCACTATTTGTCAAGCACTTTTTAGATTAAATTTAACTTCTTTAACTTCTGCCTATCTTTTGCATTTAATGTTGTATATACTCTATAAATATTATCTCTTTCCTCTCTTGATAATTTATAATACCAATCGCCATACTGTGCTAAAGTATCAAATACCTTAACTGTATTGTCTATCATAATAGCAAACCACTTTTTCTACTTCTCTCTCTTCAAATATACCAAAAATCATATCATTTACCTCTCTTTTCTTTATTATGTATTTATTATATCATAGGGGTTGAGATTTGTCAACCCCTTTTTAATTTTTTCTAATTAATTTCAATTTCTGTAACACTTACCATAGCAATCCAACAATTTTTTTCCTTTTCTTCTGCTACTTTGTCAGCTTCTTCCTTGTTGAAGTAGTACATTTCTACTGGTTTTGTTCCCATTGATACTCTTCCGTCACTTGATGTATTATAGTATGTTACTTTGTATGCTTTCATATTTTTTACCTCTTTCCTTAATTTCTGTACTTATTATAGCACATCTTATTGAATTTGTCAATACCTTTTTTATAAGTTTCTGTTTTCAGCTATCGTGCTGTTTCTGTTCCTTACAAGTATTATAATACTACTTTAGGCAACAAAAGTCAAGTATTTTTTATAAAAAAATTGCACAATTTCGGGATTGAAAAAACTTGTAAATTTGTGCAAATTTTCTCTTGACAAAGTGCGGTCACCTGTGGTATAATTTTTCGGGCAGCAGACCAAGTGTTCGATAGTCGCGGAAGTCGCTTTAATGCAGTGAACTGTAACGCTTTAACGCGCTAAAGTGTTAGCTATAATAAAAAAGAGCCTAAGCTCTTTTTATTAGATGTCTGATGAAGTATAATCAATATAGATTTCAAAATCAAGCTCTGATTCATGCTTTGCTACATACTCCTCAAAAGCATCAACAGCTTCTGGATTCTCATAGTCACGTGTAATCTCTGCCCAATCATCATCAAAACCCTCAAAATCATCAATAACAACTTCGATACATCCTTCTGATACCTTGTAATCATATACATCTTCTCCCATTGCCTTAATCATTTCCAAGATCTTTTCCATAATTTTTTACCTTTAGCCTTTTGGCTTCCTTTCCTTATCTTTATACTAATTATATCA
>ENA-ORUB01000052-ORUB01000052.1-human-gut-metagenome-genome-assembly--contig:-NODE-52-length-145506-cov-6.275481_pt1 | contig 145506 bp, 129 predicted proteins | sample MGYA00241918_ERZ509200 | MGnify/ENA primary metagenome ERZ509200 (study PRJEB26280, sample SAMEA2338853) | human gut metagenome | biome: human gut; feature: human-associated habitat; material: faeces... | reverse complement strand
GTTTGGATGAAGCTACTGGTGAAAAAGAGTACACTATGCTATGGAAACAAAAATAAAAATCGAAATTTAACTATATAAAAAAGATGAAACGAAGGAGGCGGATTACTTAGAAAAGGCATGGACAGTACACGAATCCAAATGCCTTTTATGAGCGAAAGAAACAGAAAAATGGAAAATAACGAACAGGATTTTATAAATATTATCAATGCGACAGAAAATAATTTAAAACACGTTTCTTTAAAAATTCCCAAGAAACAAATCACAGTTTTTACCGGAGTATCCGGTTCGGGAAAGTCTTCTCTTTGTCTGGATACGATTGCGGCAGAATCGAGAAGGGAACTGAATGTAACATTTCCAAGTTTTGTGCAGCAGTTTTTGCCCAAATATGGCCGCCCGGAAGTAGACCGCATGGAAAATCTTCCGGTCACGATCGTAATCGATCAGAAAAAACCGGCTGCTAATTCGAGGTCTACGGTTGGTACTTACACCGATATTTATGCGTTGCTGCGCCTGCTTTTTTCTCGTGTCGGAAAACCTTTTGTCGGATATTCGGATAGTTTTTCCTTCAATCATCCAAGCGGAAAATGTGAGCGCTGCGAAGGTCTTGGAGTTGTGACAGAATTAGATATACACAAGCTTGTAGATTTTGATAAATGTTTAAACGATGAAGGGGTTATTAAATGGCCCGCATTTACAACCGGAGCCTGGAGATGGAAACGATATGCTTACAGCGGTCTGTTTGATCTGAATAAGAAGATTAAAGATTATTCAAAAGAAGAGATGGATCTGTTCCTTTATTCTCCGCAGATCCGTCTTAAAAATCCACCGGATAACTGGCCGAAATCTGCGAAATATGAAGGAATTTATCCGCGTATGTACCGCAGTATCATCACATCCAAAGAAGGGCAGCTTCATAAGAAAGAACTGGATCGGATTGTCAGCACATTTGCATGTCCGGTCTGCCATGGAGCCAGACTGAATGCAAAGATCCGCAGCTGCCTGATCAATGGCAAGAATATCTGTGAAGTTTCCGATATGCCGATTCCTGAGGCAGCAGAATTTATCCGTCAGATTGAAGATCCGCTGGCACGTGACATAAAAACGGAGATCTTAAAACGGATGAATGCGCTTACTGAGATTGGTCTGGGTTATCTTTCGCTCAGCCGGGGAACAGATACACTTTCCGGCGGCGAGGCACAGCGGATTAAAATTGCCAGATATATCAATTCGCCGCTTACAGATATGATGTATGTACTGGATGAGCCAAGTGTAGGACTGCACTCAAGAGATATCCAGAAGCTGAAAAATTCCCTGATCAAATTAAAAGAACATGGAAATACAGTTCTGATCGTGGAACATCACCGGGAAATTATTGCATTGGCGGATCATATTGTGGATATGGGACCGGAAGCCGGTATAAACGGTGGACAGATTATGTACCAGGGCAGTTACGAAGGACTTTTAAAGGCTGATACGGTGACAGGGCGTATGCTGCGGATAAAAACGCCGGTAAAAATGGAATATAGAAAGCCAACAGGCTGGTATCAGCTCGAGCATGCCAATCTTCATAATCTAAAGAATGTAAATGTGAAACTTCCACTTGGCGTTATGACAGTCATTGCCGGCGTGGCCGGTTCCGGAAAAAGTTCGCTGATGGAATATTTTACCAGCCAGTATCCGGGAGAGGTTATTTCAATCAGACAGAAAGATATAGGGATCAATTTAAGATCGACCCCGGCTACCTATCTGGACATTGCAGATAAGATCAGGGCTCTGTTTGCTAAGGAAAATCATATTGCACGGTCATATTTCAGCTTTAATTCCAAAGGGGCATGTCCTGTATGCCAGGGAAAAGGGGTTATTATATCGGATATGGCCTATATGGATTCTATTGAGACGGTTTGTGAGGTATGTCATGGAACTAGGTATTCGGAAGAAGTGCTGAAGTATCAGTATAAGGGAAAAAACATTGCTGAAGTTATGAATATGACTGTACGTCAGGCAATTCGGTTTTTTGAAAACACTGATTTCGTCAATAAACTCGATATGCTGGAGCAGGTTGGACTGGGATATCTGCATCTGAATCAGTCTATGACGACACTTTCGGGTGGAGAACTGCAGCGTGTAAAGCTGGCGGACAAGCTTGAAGAGCGCGGACAGATCTTCATTCTGGATGAACCGACAGACGGACTGCATCTGGATGACATCAGACGGCTGATGAAACTTTTCAACAAGATGACGGACCAGGGCAATACGCTGTTTATTATCGAACATAGTCTTGACGTTATGAAGGATGCGGACTATATTGTTGAACTTGGACCGGAAGGAGGTCAGGCTGGCGGCGAGATTCTCTTTACAGGGACGCCGAAAGAAATGTTAGAATCTTCCGGTAGTGTGACTCGTGAGTATTTATCAGATTGAGGAAGCAACTTATGTCAAATACGAATCCATTCTGGAAAATCACATCAAACCAGGAAGTAACGGTCAATGAACAGAATCCACAGGCTGTTGGATTCTATGAACATCTGGGATTTCAGACATATAAGAGAACGGAGTGTGATGAGGAAGGTAATCCGTATCCGCTTTTATATATGAAACGTAATATATGTTAGATCTATAAAGTGGAAAAATCATCTAGTATATGTTAATATAGTATCTAAGATAGGTTGAAACACATTTACAAATGAAAAGAGGCATGAAAAAGATGACAAAGGAAGAATGGTATCAGCAATTATTTTCCCGTCTGGAACAGTCCAAATTCAGAAACAGTTTTCATCTGAAAGAAAAGGACAAGGCATATATACGTGAAAAGGGTATGGATACCATCCGGCGTCACGCCGAAGATTTTATTGCAAAGAGAGAAGCACCTGCAGTGATCCCCAATGACGGAAAGCAGACGCCGATGCGGGGACACCCGGTATTCATAGCACAACATGCAACCGCGACATGCTGCAGGGGATGCATATATAAATGGCATAAGATGCGTCCGGGCAAAGAGTTAAGTAAGGTGCAGCAGGAATATCTGGTGGATGTCATCATGACGTGGATCGAGGGTGAGATGAAGCGATGAAACAAGATGATATGGAAAAAGAAAAGAAAAAATGTTCTGGAACATATCTGGAGGACAGCCATCCGGATATCTATCCGGAGAGCGTAAAAGAAGAAAGCGGTTATTATGTGGCAACAAAGAAGAAACAAGGCGAATATACAATAGAGGATTGTCGGAAACTTCCGGAAGATGAAAGAGCCGAACTGATCGATGGAACGATATATGACATGGTAGCACCGCTTAGTGTACATCAGCTGCTGGCATCCAAGATATATAGTTCGCTTGTCGGATACATTGAAAAGAACCAAGGCGCTTGTATTCCAATGTTTGCACCGGTGGATGTACAACTGGATCAGGACGATAAAACGATGGTACAGCCGGATCTTATGATCGTCTGTGACAGAAAAAAGCTTACCAGACAGGGGGTTTTCGGTGCGCCGGATTTTATTATTGAGATCCTGTCTGAAAGTACAAGGAAGAAGGACAGTTATCTGAAGCTTATGAAGTATCAGAAAGCGGGGGTAAGAGAATACTGGCTGGTGGATCCGGATAAGAAAAAAGTGATTGTGTATGATCTGGAGAAAGTCGAGATACCAGTGATATATGGATTTACAGATCAGGTACCTGTGCGGATATTCGATGGAAAATGTGTGGTCGATTTTTCACTGATCTATGAAAATATCAAATTTATATATGAACAATCATGACAATTGCTTTTCGTACGAACAAAAATAAGCCACAATGAGCATATGAAAAGAAAAACGGATAAACAGGAGCAAAAAAGTATGGAACTTCGGGTGTTGAAATACTTTCTGATGGCAGCGCGTGAAGAGAATATTACAAGAACAGCAAAGCTTCTTCATATTACACAGCCGACACTGTCAAGACAGCTGATGCGTCCTGATCTGGCGCAAAAACGAAGCACTGTCAGAGACCGTAAAAAAATTCCTGGATGTATTCTCCGAAAAAAGAACATGATTTAAAAATCACAAAAAACTACGCAGCCCCGTAGGAAAAATATAATAGGATGCAGGTGACTTTGAACGAAGTGAACGGAACCAGCATCCTATTATATTTTTCCTACGGGGCTACATAGCTTTTAAGGCACACAATTTTTGAATCTAAACAATACTCATAAACCACTCCACCGTAGCCGGATCGTGATGTGAGAAGAACAGACTCTCTCCGCCATCCAGAGCTTCCAGTGTCTTCATATCTTCCTCAGAAAGTGTAAAATCAAATACATTAAAGTTCTCTTCCATACGTTCTTTATGAACGGACTTTGGAATTACAACAACGCCACTCTGGATCAGGAAGCGAAGAGCAACCTGTGTAGGTGTCTTTTGTTTTACCACGAATTTTGCAACGGATGTGACGTATCATCTGATCTGCCGGAAAGAGAAGGAAGAACTTGTGAAGAATTATAAATAGACAGAGCGGAGACTGGTGAGAATGTGTTATACTGGTCGGGAATGAAAATAAATAAAAATACACAAGAGATACATGGGAGAAAGATATGAGTGAGAAATCAATGAGCAAAGATACAAGAAAGAATGTGATACTGCTGCATATTGCGGTTATGTGTTTTAGCTGCTCCGGTGTGATCGGTCAGTATGTACAGGTTCCGGCGGTACAGGTGGCAATGGGAAGAGTCATCTGTTCGTCGTTACTTTTACTGGCAATATCGCTGGTGTGTAAAGACAAGCTGACACTGGATTCGAAGAAAGATTACGGACTTATGATTTTGACAGGTGTTGTGATGGCAATCCACTGGTCTAGTTTCTTTCAATCGATCCAGACATCGTCCGTGGCAATCGGGACCATTACATTTTCAACTTTCCCACTGTTTCTGACATTTCTGGAACCTTTATTATTCCATGAGAAGATATGCGGTAAGAATATTTTGAATGCTTTGATCCTTTTGATGGGAGTATTGATCACGATTCCGGAATTTTCAGTGGAGAATAAAGTGACGATTGGAATTCTCTGGGGAATGCTGGCAAGTTTTACTTATGCAGTAATGACGTTATCAAACCGGTATTTTTCCAGCAGATACAAAGGACGTACCATCTGTTTGTATGAACAGGGAACAGCAGCAATTGCATTGCTTCCGGCGTTGGTACTGGTGAAAGCAGAATGGCGTCCGGTGGATTTCGCAGGTGTTGCAACAATTGGTTTTTTATGTACGGCGATTGCCTATTCTTTATATGTAACGGCGCAGAAAGGTGTAAAAGCGCAGACTGCGGGAATCATTTCCGGTATGGAGACGGTATACGGGATCGTATTTGCACTGATCTTCTTAAGAGAAATCCCTACGGTCAGAGAACTGGTCGGAGGTGCAGTGATACTTGGAATCGCATTTTATTCGTCCTTGCATAGCGAAGATTAATCATAAGAAATTTTTAAGAATTGTATCGGGAAATATTTAAATCATGAACGATATAGTAAGCATGCAAAGAAAAAGAGGGGAGAGACGAAAGAAATGGAGGCAGAAAAAATATTAGTAGTAGATGATAACAAAGAAATCGTCTACTCCATCAGTGAACTGTTAAAGTATGAAGGGTATGAGACTTTGAAAGCATATGACGGTATGGAAGCACTGGATATTATGGAGCGGGAGAATGTAGACCTGATCCTTCTGGATGTGATGATGCCAAGACTCAACGGTCTGTCGGCACTGATGAAGCTGCGTGAGAAAAGCAGGATTCCGGTAATCATCCTGTCGGCCAAGACGGAAGAAAGTGATAAGGTGTCGGGACTTACGCTCGGAGCAGATGACTATATTGAGAAGCCGTATAATCCTGCGGAGCTGATCGCCAGAGTGAAAGCGCATTTACGCAGATACCGCGCATGGAGCGGTGGAGAAACGGAGAAAAAGAAAGATCCGGATCAGATCGTGAATGGCGGTCTGGTACTGGATAAAAAGCAGAGAGTCATCTTTGTTGAAGGAGAAGAAGTGCATCTGACGGCAACGGAGTATAAGATCCTGGAGCTATTGATGGCGCATCCCGGGCAGGTATTTCCGGCAGAGCAGATCTATGAGAATGTATGGCAGGAAACAGCAGATTATACTGTAGAGAATACTGTAATGGTACATATCCGTCATATCAGGGAAAAAGTGGAGATTGATGCGAAGAAGCCAAGATATGTAAAGGTGGTGTGGGGAATTGGATACAAAATGGAAAAATATGGTAAAAGCAATTAAAAAGTTTATAAAAGAATATTATGATTGCGTATTTGGATTTCTGCTGTTTATAATTGGAAGCTTCCTGTTCTTTGTGGTGTTAGTGAACAGATATTATTTCAGTACATGGGGCGTATGGAGAATCTGCCTGATCGGCAATATCCTGGTGCAGCCGGGAATCTGCCTGCTCGTACGCAGGTATATGAAACTGAGATATCGGAACTGGAGTCAGAAAGGGAGTGCAGAGACCTATCTGCAGGATACAGAAGACAGTATCTATTATCAGACCTGGAAGGCGAAAGAAAAACAGTCGGAAAAAAGATTTCGGAATATACTGGCGGTAGAACTGTCGGCAGCAGCGGCATATCTTTTCTTTATCAGTTACAGCAGCAGATGGGGATGGAATTATGCAGCCGGATATATGATGGTAGCAACGGTGTTTATAGAATATATCTGCTGCCGGGAAGTGATCCAGAGATACTGGAGAAATGAGCTGGATCAGATCATGGAGCAGACGGAGAGCTTCTTTCAGAAGCGTCTGGAACAGGCGCTGGAGATTGAACGGAAGAGTCTGGAAAAGGTATCGAGAAGTGACCAGTTAAGAGTAGACTTGATCACAAATGTATCGCATGATCTGAAGACGCCGCTGACTTCCATCGTCGGATATCTGGAACTGATCAAAAAAGAAGAATTAAGTGATGTAGTGAGGGACTATGTAGACGTGATATCGACAAGAGCAGGAAAGCTTGGTGAGATGATCAACAGCCTGTTTTCGCTGGCAAAAGCGAGCAGTGGGAATGTAGAACTTCACAAAGAAACTTTTGAGCTTAACCGTCTGATGGAACAGATATTTGCAGATATGGATGACCGGATAAAAGAAAGCGGACTGAAATTTGTAACTCAGTTTACCGAAGAAGACACGGCAATTTATTCTGATAATTCTTATTTTTACAGGATCTGTCAGAATCTGATCGAAAATGCGCTGAAGTATTCGGCGAAAGGAACCAGGGTATTTGTCAAGACGTATAAAAAGGAAGCGGGAACAGATCAGAAAATGGTATTGGAGATTACGAATACATCCGGCTATGAGATGGATTTTGAAAAAGAAGATATCATCGAACGGTTTTCAAGAGGCGACAAGGCAAGAACCAGTGAGGGTAACGGACTGGGACTTGCAATCGTAAGTACCTATGCGAAAGCACTGGGAGGAGAATTTGATATTAAGATCGACTGTGATCAGTTCAAAGCGATTGTTTCGATATAAGAAAATGTAATAAGAAAAAGAATCAGGATAGGTTCAGATAAGTTGAGAATGAAAAGGATGACATAAGTAGAGAGTCATCCTTTTTTTAATACCAAATATGCAAAAATATAAAGATAAATTAGGAAAAATCTGACGAAAATTCCGGATGAAGACATTCTAAAAAAGGATTTCGTTGACAAATAAATAAGTTTAAACTAACATTGGTTATAGGAAGGTAACTGAAGGGAGGAGAATTATGTTTCTGGAAATAAGAGGAATTAAAAAGTCATTCGGGACAGGCGACAGCCGTGTGAACGTGTTGAAAGGTCTGGATCTGGATATTGAAAAAGGAGAATTTTGTGTCTTGCTTGGACCATCCGGTTCGGGTAAATCAACACTTCTGAATATCATAGGGGGAATTGATGGTGCTGATGAGGGCAGTATCACGATTGAAGGCGAACGTCTGGAGGATATGACGGAGAAGAAACTTTCACTGTATAGAAGAAAGCATCTGGGATATATTTTTCAGATGTATAACCTGATACCGAATCTGACGGTACGGGAGAATATTGAAGTAGGGGCATATTTGAGTGATCATCCGTTAGATGTGGATGAATTGTTACATACGCTTGGTCTTTATGAACATCAGAAAAAACTGCCGAATCAGTTATCAGGAGGACAGCAGCAGAGAACTGCGATCGGACGTGCAATTGTCAAGAATCCGGATATCCTGTTGTGCGATGAGCCGACCGGTGCGCTGGATTATCATACGTCCAAGGAAATCCTGAAACTGATCGAGACGGTAAATCAGAGATATGGCAATACGATTATCATGGTTACACATAATGATGCGATCAAAGACATGGCCGACCGGGTAGTGAAGTTAAGAGACGGAATGATTCGGAAGAATTACAGAAATGAAGTAAAGATTCCGGCGATCAATCTGGAATGGTAAGGAGGACATAACAGATGAAAAGTCCTTTAAGAAAAAGATTGCCGAGAGAATTAAAAAGTGAATTTGGAAAGTATTTAGTTGCCTTTATCATGATGGCAATAACGATTGGTCTCGTATCAGGATTCCTGGTAGCTGATGGAAGTATGCTCCGGGCATATGATGACAGCTTTCAAAAATACAATATCGAAGACGGATATTTCCAGACGAAGAAGAAGCTGACTCCGGCACAGAAAGAAGATATTGAAAAATCGGATGTAAAGGTATATGAGAATTTTTATATAGAGCAAAAGCTTACGAACGGAAGTACCATACGATTTTTCAAGAACCGGAAAGAGGTAGATAAGGTCTGCCTGATGAATGGGAAGATGCCGAAAAAGTCCGGTGAGATCGCTGTGGACCGTATGTATGCAGATAATAATGAGCTGAAAGTCGGGGATACGGTGAAAAGTCGAAAGAAGACATTCCGGATTACAGGTCTTGTGGCACTTTCCGATTACAGTGCATTATTTCAGAATAATAATGATACGATGTTTGATGCTGTAAAGTTCGGAGTGGCAATTGTTACAGACAAAGATTTTGAAGCATTGAATCAGGTAAAGGTACAGTATAATTATGCCTGGATCTATGATAAAAAACCTGCAACAGAGAAAAAAGAAAAGAAGATGGCCGAAGACCTGATGGAAGACATGGTAGATGTCGTGACGATAGAAAGTTTTGTACCACAATACCAGAATCAGTCGATCCATTTTACAGGGGATGATATGGGAAGCGACCGTGCGATGATCGTTATGCTGCTTTATATTGTAATGGCGATTCTTGCATTTGTATTCGGTATTACGATCAGCAATACGATCAGGAAAGAAGCGGGCGTGATCGGAACACTGCGTGCATCCGGGTATACAAGGCGCGAATTGATCTTACATTATATGGCACTTCCGGTTGTGATCACACTGATCGGGGCACTGGTCGGAAATATTCTCGGATATACAGTATTAAAGCAGGTATGTGCGGGGATGTACTATGGAAGTTACAGCCTTCCGACATATGTAACGGTCTGGAATGCAGAAGCATTCTGGATGACAACGGTTGTACCGGTTATTATCATGCTGGTGATCAACTATGGAATTTTACATTACAAATTAAGACTGTCGCCGCTTAAGTTCATAAGAAGAGATCTTTCTTCCAGAAAACAAAAAAGGGCAGTTCATTTAAGTACAAAACTCGGTATCTTCCGCAGATTCCGTCTGAGAGTTATTTTTCAGAATATCAGTAATTATTTGGTGCTGTTTGTAGGAATTATATTTGCAAATCTGCTGTTATTCTTCGGATTGCTGCTCCCGTCGGTACTGAACCATTATCAGGAAGAAATACAGGAAAATATGCTGGCAAAGTACCAGTATATGCTGGAGGTTCCGACGGATGCAATCAGTGGAAGTAAACTGGAAAGTTTACTATCGCTGATGCAGTATTCGAACGGCACGAAGACAGATAACAAGACAGCAGAAAAATTCAGTGCATACGCATTAAATACAATTCCGGGAGAGGCCAAGAGCGAAGAGGTAGTATTGTACGGAGTAGAACCGGACAGTAAGTATATTAAGGCAGATCTGGGAGATGGCGTATATATATCGACGGCATATGCAGATAAGTATCAAGTAGAACCGGGAGATAAGATTACATTAAAAGAAAAATACGAACGCAAACGCTACACATTCAAAGTAAAAGGAGTCTATGATTACAGCGGGGCAATCAGTGTATTTATGAGCCGTGACAAATTAAACGAGACATTTGATCTTGGAAGTGATTATTATGCGGGATATTTTGCAAATACAAAGATTAAAGACATTGATGAGAAATACATAGGGTCTGTAGTTGATCTGGAAGCACTGACGAAGGTATCAAGACAGCTGGATGTATCCATGGGAAATATGATGGGACTGGTCAATGGATTTGCGATCATGATCTATATGATTGTCATTTATCTGTTGTCAAAGATCATTATCGAGAAAAATGCGCAGTCCATTTCCATGACGAAGATCCTTGGATATACCAACGGAGAGATCAGCAGGTTGTATATTATGTCAACCATGGTTGTAGTTGTAATAGAACTGCTATTAAGTCTTCCGATTGAAACGGTGGTTATGAACGTAATCTTCCGTGTAATGATGATGGAAAGTCTGACCGGATGGATCACACTGTGGATCGATCCAAAGATATATGTGGAAATGTTCCTGACAGGATTCATTACTTATGGTGTGGTAGCACTTCTTGAATACCGCAAGATTAAGAAAGTTCCGATGGATGAAGCATTGAAGAATGTGGAATGATCAAAAGAACGCATAGAAACGTATGACAGAAGTAATTGAATATAAAAAGAGGAGGAGAGAGAAGAGAAAAGTAGTTGCCCTAATGCTTTCTGGAATGATGATATCGGAGCTTCACTAGAATAAAAGAAAGGCAGAAAGGTGAAGTGAAGTTCATTATTGAGAAGAAAGGAATAAAATAGTTGTGAAAATACACAAAAAGAAAATGGTAAATTTATTGGTTATGACGAAAAATAAAAAGAATATAGACAAAGACAGGTATTATTGGTAATATAATAACAAGTTTGTTATTACGTAATGGTAAGCAAGACTGTTTATAGTGCAAGAGATCAAGAGATTTTGTATTATGGACAGTCTTTTTTTATCATATTGTATCAATGGTTGTTAAGATTGAATTAGAGGTGAGAATGGCTGTGAAAATAGTCAGAGTTCTGAATACGAATGCAGTTGTCAGTAGTGATCAGGAGGGAAGAGAACTGATCATAACAGGAGCAGGAATCGGGTTCAAGAAAAAGAAGGGTGAAAATCTGGATGAAGCACTGGCGGATAAAACTTATTATCTGGAGAGTGTCGATGACAGCAGGAGACTGCAGGAAGTAGTAAAAGAAATATCAGAAGAATATTTGGAGATTGTAAGCCGTATCGTAAAGACAGCGAGGGAGGAAGGATTGAAAGTCAGGGATTCCCTGTATGTGACACTTACAGATCATATCAATTCCGCAGTTGACAGATATCGTGAGAATATAGCATTAAAAAATATGATGAAACTTGAGATCCGTAAATTTTATCCAAAAGAATATGAAATCGGATTAAGGGCAGTACAATGGATACAGGAACAAAATGATGAGAATCTAGGGGAAGACGAAGCTGCATTTATAGCGATGCACATCGTTTCGGCCGAACTTGGCAGCGGAAGTAATGTAGATGTTAATAAGATTACGAAATTGATTAATGCAGTTCTTCAGATTGTCAGAATCCATTTTAAGATAGAATTTAACGAGAAATCGATATCGTATGAACGGTTTCTAACTCATTTGAAATTTTTTGCGACCAGAGTATTTGATAATACCATTTATCAAGACAGCATGCAGGAAATATACAAAGTATTGATAGAAGAGAATGAATATGCTTATTCAGGAGTCAGAAAAATTGTGGAATATATTGAAAAACAGTATTCCTACAAATTGACAATAGATGAAAGATTATATTTATTAATACACATTAAAAGAATATTAGATGAACAATCAGAATAGATTGCAGGTTTGTTATTATTCAGTTAAGCAAGACCTGACTTAAAAGAAAGCAGCGGTCCCGGGAAGCGTATGCTCTTTTAAGTCGGGTCTTTGTTATATATATGAAAAAATAAAAAAGAAAATTGAGGTAAATGAAAATGGATTACGAAAGTATAGCAAAAAAAATCCTCCAAAGAGTCGGGGGAAAGGAAAATGTAATCAGCCTGGTACATTGTATGACGAGACTGCGTTTTACATTAAAAGATGAATCAATTGTAGACGATGAAGCAGTGAAAAAGACCAAAGGCGTTATGGGAATCATGAAAAAAGCCGGTCAGTATCAGATTATCATCGGTAATGATGTGGCAAATGTCTATGCAGAGCTTAATAAGCTTGGAAATTTTTCAAACGAAGTACCGAAAAAAGCACCACAGAATAAGGAAAAACAGAATGTATTTTCTATGCTGATGGATACAATCTCCGGTATCATGGCACCGGTTATTCCGGCAATCATCGGAGCTGCAATGATCAAAGTACTTCTTACATTACTTCCAATGATCGGTGTTCTGAGTACAAAAGGTGATACTTATAATCTGTTAAGTGTTATGGGTGACGGCGCATTTTTCTTTATGCCGGTATTGATTGCGATATCTGCATCTAAAAAATTTGGAACGAATATGTATTATGCGGCAAGTATAGCGTTGATTATGTTGCATCCAAATTTTATTTCATTCATGAATAGTGCAAATGATGCAAAAGAAACTGTAAAATTTCTTAAATTTATTCCGGTAACATATGCATCTTATGCTTATTCTGTTATTCCGATTATTCTGGCAGTATGGTCGCTGAAATATGTCGAGCGTCTGGTAGATAAGATTACACCGGTAGTAACCAAGAACTTCTTAAAACCGATGTTGGTAGTGCTGATCGAAGCACCTATTGCATTGATTATTCTTGGACCTTTAGGTGCAATCTGTGGTAACGTATTATCAACAGTTGTTTATACAATTCATGATAAACTTGGATTTATTGCGATCGGTCTTGTGGCGGGTGTATATCCTTTCGTTGTTATGGCAGGTATGCATCATGCATTTACACCAATCAAACTGGGAATGATTGCTTCCACAGGATTTGAAAACTTTATCTGTATCGGAGAACTTTGCTCTAACATGGCACAGGGTGCTGCATCGCTTGCAGTAGCAGTAAAGAGTAAGAACAAAGATTTTAAACAGATTGCCGGATCTTCTGCATTTTCGGCATTATTTGCAGGAATTACAGAGCCAGCTCTGTATGGTGTAACATTACGTTTGAAACGTCCGATGTTAGGAGCATGTATCGGTGCTGCTGCAGGTGGATTATTTGGTGGATTTTTCCAGATGAAATGTTTTGGTATTGCGACACCTGCGATCGTAACAATCGTTCAGTATGTAGAAAAAGGGAAACCGCAGAGTCTGTTATTTGCAGCACTTACGATTCTCCTTACAATAGTGGTTGCATTCATTGCGACAATGATCATTGGATTTGAAGATGTAGTAGATGAAAATGATGATGAATTAGACATGCTGGAAACAGAAAGCAAAGAAGAAGTAAAAGTAATGGAGAATGCGATTGATATTGCAAGTCCGGCAGAAGGAAAAGCAATTTCACTGTCAGAAGTTGCAGATGCAACATTTGCACAGGAAATTCTTGGAAAAGGTGCGGCAATTGTTCCGGAAAAAGGAGTGATCTATGCACCATTTGATGGAAAAGTAGATGTGATGTTTGAAACGGGACATGCAGTAGGTCTTGTAGGAGAGAATGGGGTAGAACTTCTGGTACACATCGGAATCGATACCGTAAATCTGGAAGGAAAATATTTCTCACCGAAGAAAGCAGCAGGAGATGTTGTGAAAAAGGGTGATGTGTTGATCGAATTTGATATTGAAAAAATAAAAGAGGCTGGATATGATGTAACAACGCCGGTGATCGTTTCAAACACAGATCAGTATGCAATAGTTGAAAAAACAGCAACAGGAGAAGTAACAAAAGAAAGTAACCTTATCAAAGTTCAGTAAAGGAAAGGAATATGGATATGGAAGAAATGAAAGTGACAAGATTTCCAAAAGACTTTCTATGGGGAAGCGCTTCAGCGGCTTATCAGATTGAAGGTGGATGGAAAGAAGATGGAAAAGGTGTGACAAACTGGGATACATTTGTACGTATCCCAGGGAAAACATATAAAGCAACGACCGGTGATGTAGCGGTAGATCATTATCACCACTATAAAGAGGATATTGCATTAATGGCAGAGATGGGATTAAAAACATACCGGTTTTCTATCTCCTGGGCCCGTATTTATCCGGAAGGAAGAGGTACGGTCAATGAAAAAGGACTTGCATTTTATCAGGATATTATTGATGAATGCTTGAAATATGGAATTGAGCCGATGGTGACAATTTTCCACTGGGATCTTCCGCAGGCACTGGTGGATCTGTATGGTGGATGGGAAAGCCCGGAGATCATTCAGGATTATGTGACTTATGCAAAGACTCTCTTCGAAAACTTTGGCGATAAAGTGAAATACTGGATTACATTAAACGAACAGAATATATTTACTTCTCTTGGTTGGTTGACAGCACAGCATCCGCCTGGAAAATTTGATGACCAGAAGACTTTTTATCAGGTTAATCATTATGCTTTTATGGCACATGCCAGGGCAGTACTTGCTTATCGTGAAATGGGTGGAAAAGGAGAGATTGGTGCAAGCTTTGCGTATGTACCATCCTATGCGTTGGACTGCAAACCGGTAAATGCAATGGCAAAACGTGATTATGATGAATTGAAAAATTTCTGGTGGATGGATATATATGCATATGGGCGTTATCCAAAAGCTGCGATGGCTTATCTGAAGAAAAAAGGTTATGCTCCGGAAATTTTAGATGAAGATATGGAGATATTGAAAAAAGCTGCCGGAGAGATTACATTCATGGGTGTAAATTATTATCAGAGTTGTGTGTGTGAGTATAATCCAATGGATGGAGTTACGCCGTATGGTACGATGAATACAACAGGTGTAAAGGGATCTGCCCAAGAACTGGGAATGCAGGGAATATATAAGAATCCAGTAAATCCATATCTTATGACAACAGATTGGGATTGGACGATAGATCCGATGGGGCTTCGCTTTTGCTGCCGTGAAATTACAAGCCGTTATGGTCTGCCAATTGTGATTTCTGAAAATGGATTGGGAGCATTTGATAAAAAGACAGAAGATGATCAGATTCATGATGAATATAGAATCCATTATCTGGAAGAACATTTGAAAGAACTGGGAAAAGCAATTGAAGAAGGCTGTGAAGTTCTGGCATACTGTACATGGTCATTCACAGATCTTTTAAGCTGGTTAAATGGTTATCAGAAACGTTATGGTTTCGTATATGTAGACCGTGAAGAGGAAGAAGGCGGTACATTAAACCGCTATAAAAAAGATAGCTTTTACTGGTATCAGGGTGTTATCAAATCTGATGGGGAGAATTTGTATAAATAGGTATAAATAAAAAAGATTATTGTGATACGGAAATGAAATTCCGGCACAATAATCTTTTTTGTTTACAAATTCAGGAATATACGACCATGCATGCGCTGGTCATGGAATACATCGAAGGACCTGCAATTGATGACAAAGAAAAAATTCTTGCAGACGGCTATGATATGGTAGAAATTGACGTTATGGAAGTGAAGATGGATTTGATGGAAGTCATGAAGGAGAATAAAACCAGCATGCCGCAGGGGCTTACGATGCTGGAAAGACATGTGGTAATAGGACTATAGGTGATAGCTGCTTCTGATCAGCTCAAGCATTATCTGCACGACCGATATGAAGGCAGAGATATGGGAATGTCGGGGGGGGTACGTTTGGGTATTTGTTTGCATTTACGATTGTGTTGTATCTGCTGATTAAGCATATCTTTTATTCTAACCTTCTGGTTACATACAAAGGTTCGATTGGTGACAGCCGTCATGATGCATTAAATAGAAAATCACGTGTAAAGAATAAATACAACAACTGTCTTGTCACATGTAAATAACAGTGGTATAATGTGAAAAGTTTAAGCGGTCAGAAGAATATATGTGGAGGGACTGTCCGTAAACGGAAAGCAGTATAGAAAAGAGGATGTTGTATTATGAAACTGAATGCAGATACAGTAATCGTAGGAAGCGGAGTCGCAGGACTTTTCAGCGCGTTGAATTTACCAAGAGAACAGGATATTATATTAATTACCAAGTCAGATCTGGAAAGCAGTGATTCGTTCCTTGCACAGGGGGGAATCTGTGTATTAAGAGACGAAAGCGACTACGACAGTTATTTTGAAGACACGATGAAAGCCGGTCATTATGAGAACCGGAAAGAATCTGTAGATATCATGATCCGTAATTCCAGAGATATCATCAATGATCTGGTAAAGTATGGCGTAGAGTTTGAAAAGAAGGACGGCGAATTTGCCTATACAAGAGAGGGAGCGCACTCCAGACCGAGAATCCTGTTTCATGAAGATGTGACAGGAAAAGAAATCACCAGCAAGCTGCTGGCACAGGTAAAGAAGCTTGAAAATGTGAAAATGTATGAATATACAGAGATGACAGATGTGATCATCGAAGATGATAAATGTGTAGGAATCAAGGCAAAGAATGAAAAGGGAACGTATGAAATTTATGCAGAAAATACGATCCTTGCAAGTGGCGGTATCGGCGGAACCTATCAGCATTCCACGAATTTTCCACATCTGACAGGGGATGCGATTGAGATTGCAAAGAAGCATGGAATCCGTCTGGAACATCTGGACTATGTACAGATCCATCCGACAACTTTATATTCCAAGAAACCGGGAAGACGTTTCCTGATCTCAGAATCGGTACGTGGTGAAGGAGCGGTCCTTTATAATAAGAACAAAGAACGTTTTGTAGACGAACTGCTTCCAAGAGATGTTGTGACAAAAGCAATCAGAGAAGAGATGGAAAAAGAAGGAACTGATCATGTATGGCTTTCTATGGAACATATACCAAAAGAAACGATTTTAAAGCATTTCCCAAATATCTATGAACATTGTCTGGAAGAAGGATATGACGTAACGAAAGAATGCATCCCGGTTGTACCGGCACAGCATTATTTTATGGGTGGAATCTGGGTAGATTCAGACAGCAGGACTTCTATGGAACACCTGTATGCAGTCGGGGAGACAAGCTGTAATGGTGTACATGGTGCTAACCGTCTGGCAAGTAACTCACTTCTGGAAAGTCTGGTATTTGCAAAGCGCGCAGCAACAAAGATTACAAAAGAAGAAACACAGGAAAAAATATCTGAACGTAAAGCGGTATAAGATGTTATAATAAATGCAGTATACGGATGCATAGATAAAAATTGCTATCTGTCAAAAAATGAATAGAAAAATAAACAGGAAAAGGACAGAAACAGACGAACAGGAAGAATGATAAAGGAGACAAGCATAATATGAATAACATAACAATGACTTTACAGGTAGACCACCTGATCATGGAAGCATTAAGAGAAGATATTTCAAGTGAGGACGTGACCACCAATGCGGTCATGCACGAAGCTGTAACCGGAGAAGTAGATCTGATCTGTAAACAGGATGGTGTGATCGCAGGACTTCAGATATTTCAGAGAGTCTTCGAATTATTAGATAAAGATACAAAAGTAGAATTTTTCTGCAAAGATGGCGATGAAGTAAAGAATGGACAGTTAATGGGGAAAGTAACCGGAGATATCCGTGTACTCCTTTCCGGAGAAAGAGTTGCGCTGAATTATCTGCAGAGAATGAGTGGAATCGCAAGTTATACACATTCGGTGGCTTCCCTTCTGGAAGGAAGCAGGACGAAACTTCTGGATACCAGGAAGACAACTCCGAATATGAGAATTTTCGAAAAATATGCAGTCAGAGTGGGCGGAGGATACAATCACCGCTACAATCTCTCTGATGGGGTTCTTTTAAAGGACAATCATATCGGAGCAGCAGGAAGTGTGGCAAAAGCTGTTCAGATGGCAAAAGAATATGCACCATTTGTACGTAAGATAGAAGTAGAAGTTGAAAATCTGGATATGGTGAAAGAAGCAGTAGAAGCAGGGGCAGACATTATTATGCTCGATAATATGTCCACGGAAGAGATGCAGGAAGCAATCCGCATCATTGACGGACGTGCCGAGACCGAGTGTTCCGGTAATGTAACGAAAGAGAATATCAGCAGACTGACTTCTCTCGGCGTAGATTATATTTCCAGCGGAGCACTGACACATTCCGCACCGATTTTAGATATTTCCTTAAAGCACCTTCATGCGGTATAATAGATGTGATTACCGTGTGTGGAGAAAAATACATGGATAAATAGATCATTTGGAAAAATAACATGGGAGGTGGCAACAGGAAATGCATGGATCTGAAAGAAGAGAACAGATAATCAGACAGATTCAGGAAAGCAAAGCTCCGGTATCCGGAACAAAGCTTGCTTCCCTTTATAGTGTCAGCCGTCAGGTGATCGTGCAGGATATTGCACTGATCCGGGCAGCAGGATATGAGATCATATCTACAAACCGCGGCTATATATTGAATCAGCCGAAGACAGTGTGCCGTATATTTAAAGTACAGCACACAGATGAACAGCTGGAAGAAGAGCTGAATACGATCGTTGACCTGGGAGGATGTGTAGACAATGTCATGATCCATCACAGAGTCTATGGAAAGATGGAGGCGGAACTGGCCTTAAGTTCCCGGAGAAAGGTCGGCGCATTTATGGAAGATATCCGAAGTGGCAAGTCCAGTCCGCTTAAGAACATCACATCCAACTATCATTATCATAAGGTCAGTGCCGACAGCGAAGAGACGCTGGATCTGATTGAGCAGGAGCTGAGGGAAAAAGGATTTCTGGTAGAGGAAAGGCGACAGGCAGTATAAATATTTCTTGCATTTTTCAGAAAAATTGTATACGATAAAGTATAAAGTGAAATGTGAGGAATGAGATGGCGGGAATAAAAAAAGGTGCAGAGCTAAGACAGAAAATTATTGATACAGCATGGGAACTGTTTTACGAAAATGGTTATGAGAATACGACAGTAAATGATATCATCCGGAAAGTGGGAACTTCAAAAGGTGGATTTTATTATTATTTTAAGGCGAAAGAAGATTTATTGAATTCCTTGTACTCCGTTTTCGACCGGGAATATGAAAAATTTTATGAAAATATGGACCAAAATCAGGACAGCCTGATGAAGCTGAAACAGCTCAGTCAATATGTGTCTTATTTTATTGAAGGAAATGTATCAGCAGAACTTCTGGCTGCACTTTACCAGTCACAATTGGCAAAAAAAAGTCAGGATAATTTTTTGAATCCGGACAGGTATTATATCAATCTTGTCAAAAAGATCATATCCGAGGGTCAGAAAAAAGGGGAAATCCGGACAGATATATCTGTAGAGGAGCTGGCGCATGATGTGTTGGTTTTGGAAAGAGGAATTATTATGGACTGGTGTGTCCAGAATGGTTCATTTTCGTTAGGATATTACGGAAGTCGCAGTTTTGACCTGTATATTGAATTTATGAGAGTAGGTTAAGTAATAATAAAAAAGATTACAGCAATGTATTTGTTGTAGTCTTTTTTTATACCAAAGTATGTAATAGAAGCTGATTGTAAAATGTAATCTGTATTTTATAAAAAACAGACCAAGGTATGTACCTGCAAGTGTGAATAAAAGGAGATAAAAGAAAGAAAATAAATGTAAAAGCATACAATAAATAAGAAATATATGGATGAAAAGAAGAAGAAGTCAGATAAATTGATTGACAACAGAAGAGAGAATTGTTAATATTATAACTAACAACAAACCGCGGTTTCCAAAAGAATGGAGGAGAAATATGGTATATACAGAGATATGTAACGCTGTGTGGATGTATCTGTGGGTAGGAGCCTTGTTACTGGCAGTAATTTTACAATGTCTGGTATTTATGAAAAAAGCCTGGAAACACGCTCTGGAATTAGGACTTCGGCCGGAACAGATAAAAAAGGGCTTAACAACAGGAATCACGATCAGCATTATGCCGACTTTGCCGGTATTGTTAGTTTTACTTTCACTTATGCCTTTGCTGGGCGTTCCGCTTCCGTGGTTGAGATTATCAATCATAGGATCTGCATATTACGAAACCTATGCAGCGACCACAGCATTGGAGTGTGTGGGAGAAACAATGAAATTAAATGAATACAGTGCCGTAGGATGGGTAGCTGCAGCGTGGGTTATGACGATTGGAGGAAGCGCCTGTGTATTATGGTCATCCCTTGCAATCAAACCGATTTCCATGTTGTATGAAAAGGCCGAAAAGATTGATATGAAATTAGTACTTTCAATTGGAGCAGGATGTCTTGCCGGAGTTATGGCATATGTATCGGTATCTTATGGATTTAGTGCAATGTCAACAAAAGGCGTTGTGTTCTGTATCAGTTTCGCCGTTGGTGCATTGCTAGTGTGGATACATAACAAAAGACCGAAGGCCAAATGGCTGTCGGATTATCTGATGACGATCAGTATGCTGGTTGCGATGGCGGCAGCCTGTATCATCTTTTAATGAAAGAGAAAGGATGTGGAAAACATGACAGATAATGGATATCACAGGTGGATACACCGGTTTGGAATTTCATCGAGCCTGCTTTTGTTTGTGGCGATGACTGCATTTCCGGTGGCAATTAGTTTTGTATATGGAATATGGCCGGATTTTAAAGCGTTATGGCCTGGATTTGTTGCAGTGATTTTATTTATGGCACCATATTGGCCGGCCGAAACGATCGGATATATGTCGGTAATGGGACCGGGAGCGTTATATATGTCCTACATTACCGGAAATGTTACAAATCTCAGAATGCCGGCAACGATTGGAACGATTAATTCACTGGGAATTAAACCGAATACCGAGGAATGTCATACAATGGCAATCATTGCATGTGGAGCATCTGTAATTACAACCGTTGTGATCGTAGCGTTGGGTGTCGTGATTGCAACTCCGCTTGCACCGGTTTTGGAATCTCCGGTGATCAAGCCTGCATTTGATTATGTTGTACCGGCGTTGTTCGGAGGTCTGGTTGCGCAGACAGTTCTGAAAGGGAAAAAACAGTTTTTGTATTTTCTGGTACCATTGGCGATTTGTCTGTTTTTCTGTTATTTTACCGCAGTAAACAGTGCATATTATATGCTGATTGCGATTGCAGTATCGGTAATCATCTATGTGATGGATTATAAAAAAGAAAAACAAAAAGAAGTAAAATAGTGTTCATGGAAAGGAGCAGCGTATGAGTAAGTATACATATATTATTTGTGGGAAACTTTATAATGGTATAGATGCGGAATTCAAAGAAGGATATAAGATACTTGTCAAAGACAATAAGATAGAGGCTGTTGGCAGAGAAATTCCACAGCCGGAGACAGCAGAAGTGGTGGATCTTTCGGATGCAACCGTTACGCCGGGAATGATAGATGCGCATATGCATATGGATTATATAGACTGGCACACAATAAGAGAAGAAGTATATACTACTTCAGAAGAAGCAAAAACGATCGCGATCATCAGAACTGCACAGAAAACACTTTCCAGAGGATTTACAACAGTCAGACATCCGGGAGGAATTACTTCGAATGGTTTTGGAGTTCTGGATGTAAAAAGAGCAATAGAAAAAGGGTATATCACAGGATCGAGAATTGTGGCAGCACCTAGATTTCTGTGTGCGGCAGGAAGCCATGGTGATCTGTCGCAGGGATTTGCAAGAAATCCGGAATTATCTAATATAGTGCAGAACCTGAGATTGAGTCTCGGAGCCGGAAAAGATTTCTTTGTAAATGCGGTCAGAGAAGAGATAAAATATGGTGCAGATTTTATTAAGATCATGGCAACGGGAGGCTTCTTTACGCCATATGATAATCCGTCACAACAGCAGATGAATGATGAAGAGCTGAAAGCAATCATGGATACTGCCCATGAATGGGGAAAGACTGTTACAGCACATGTATATAGTGTAGATCATATGCAGAAACTGATAAAATTCGGAATTGACGGAATGGAACATTGTTCACTTATGGATGAAGAAACGGCACAGATGATCATAGATAATGATGTATATGTTGTTCCTACATTCTGCCCGTACGAAGAAGCGGTACATTATGATCCGGTTATGATACAGACCAAGCAGGAAGAATATAGAATTAAACTGGAATATTATAAAGACGCATTGCAGGCAGGTCGTGAAGTGATCAAAAATTGCAAGTGTAAGTTAGGATACGGCACGGACATGGTTGCAACACATCAGAATTATGAAAGTGGATATGAATTTAAAGCGTGGATGGAGAGCGGTATGGGCACTTTCCGTACCTTACATGCGGCAACAAAGGTTAATTCAGAGATACTTCAGCTGGAAGATAAGATCGGTACACTGGAACCGGGAAAATATGCAGATATTGCAGCATGGAAAAGAGACCTGATGACAGATCCGTATGCATTATTAGACTGTGCATTTGTTATGAAAGAGGGAGTAATCTATCCAACAGAAAAATGCGAGGAATTAACTGATTAATCATTAAAAACATATGGTATTTTCTGACGAATCAATGTATAATGATAGACAAAGAAATCGTGATACTTTCATCCGAAGGAGGGATACCTATGACGACACATAAGATCATAACAATAGGCAGACAGTTTGGAAGCGGCGGCCATGAGATCGGCAACCTTCTTGCAACAAGACTGGATATTCCGTTATATGATAACAATCTTGTCAGAATGGCAGCAGAGAAGATGGATATCAGAGAAGAGACGGCAAAGGCAATTGATGAGACTTCTCTTAACAGTTTTGTATCCAGTTATCTGATCACACCGATGGGATATTCTTCCTATATTAATTCGGAAGAATATGTACAGCCGTTATCTGAACAGATGTATGAATTACAGACGGAAATTATCAAAAAGCTTGCAGAACGCGGACCATGTGTAATCGTTGGAAGATGTGCGGACTATATCTTGAAGGATAATCCGAACTGTATCAATGTATTTATCTGTGCTGACAGGGCTGACCGTATCAAACGTATTGCAGAAAGATACGATGTGTCTGAGAAGAAGGCTCTCGACCGCATTAAACGAATGGACAGAGAACGGAAATACTATTACGAAACCCATACGGGGCAGGAATGGGGAAGTATCAGTTCTCATGAGATATTGTTGAATGCAAGCCTTCTTGGAATTGAAGGGACCGTAGATATACTGGAGGGAATCTATAAAAGATAACTGACAATGAATATAATCTAATAATGTATAAAACAGAAATGAGCAGTGTACGCTGCTCATTTCTTGTGTGTTGTGATGTATTTGATTATGATTCGAATCCCAGTACGGTTTCACTGTTCTGAATATCTGAGTATAACTTCAAATGCATGCCTTCCGTATGGCATACTTTTACAATGTCTTCATACTCTTTACAATCCGGCAGTATTTCCGTGAGAATGTTAGGCATATCGTGAAAAACAGTACGATTAAAAATCCGTGTCTTTGGAGTGTCAAATAACGCGGTGTAAAAAATCTCTGCCTCTACCAGATCCGGGAACATATGGCTTCCGTAAGAAAGCTCCGGCATGTATCCAACTTCACTGTCCGACATTTCGCAGATTGCACAGAAGTGATTGATCGCGGCAAAGCTTACAGGAACCCCAAGTTCCGGTGAGGAAGTTCCGATACGTCCAGGTACGAACAAAAGCAGGTTCTGATTGCTTTTGCGGAAATGATGATTGATGTCTCCGATAATATGGGCGATATCTGGTTTTCGTTTATACGGGAATTCATAATAAGCCCTGGAGTCGACGAAGACTACATAGTCAATATCTTCTGCCCGGGACCCGCCCATGGAAGAACCGGTAACGGAGAACACTGTTTTATCTTCCGGGAGCGAAGGAACGGTTACGGCATCTCTTCTTGTGCCGACCTGAAGCGGTCTGCACTGTAACAGGTTAAATACAAATTCACCGGTATCAGTTCCATTGATGGTGAATTCGATGTCGACAGGATATTGGTAAGCCTGCTGCAATGTATGAAGAAGAGATTTCATACAGCCGGTAAATTCTGTATTCCGGACAAGTCCTTCGCAGTTGGCAAAGAGAATCTCACGCCGCTGTCCGCGCTCACGGAACGTCCGCTCGGCATCGCTGTCGTGTTCCAGTACCAGTTTTTTATACCAGGAATCCATATATGGTGTGACGTCTTTGAGTGGTCTGGATGACAGAGATTTTGTTGTATAATCCATAAGATCTACGTAACGCTGTGAATACTGATGTTTTGCCCAGCTTTCGGTGAGGGTGGAACGTTCCGGGGCAGAGAGATTCACAATACGTGGATAATCTCCTTCTGTACGGTCAACAGCTCTTGTGCCAAGTCCCATTACCAGGCGCAGCATACCGTCGGAAGCATCGATAGAATCATCCCATTTATAAGCACTGTAAGAGTAGCCGACACCTGCAGCATTTGGCATGAGAAAATCTTCGTACATAGATCCGGATACACGCTGGATCAGAAGCGCCATCTGTTCATCTTTGAATCCAAGTCCGCGTTGCCTGCGGTATTCCAGAGCGGAAGGATTCATAGTGCTGGCATATACGGTGCGGACCGCATTTTCCAGTTCCGGTGCCGATCATGCGTTTATATACAAGAAAATAATCATCCGGTTCAAAATAGGTCTTTAAAAGCGAAAGGATTTTCTCATCGTTTGACATCATAGTATGGGAAATGATATCTTCGACCGCCGGGGTAAAGATACATTCTCTGCGGTAAGTGCGCCGGGTATCCGTGATGAAGCGTTCCCAGCTGTCCAGGTTCTGGTTCTCAGAAGTGTTGGTAAGTGCATCCACCAATGTATAAAAACGACTAATCTCATATCCTCCTTTCAATGGAAGAAATGAACCATTTTCTTCCATATATTTATGCGGAAGAAACATATTCGGAGAATAGCGGTTCCAGACTTTTAAAGGATTGATATAGAGGCTTTCACTATCGGTGTATACATCCAGAAGTAGCTGTGTAGTTTCCTGAATACGGGCAACGGCGTCGAAAGAATGCTGCCCGCGCAGAAGTGGAAAATATGCAACTGTATTTAACTCAAACAGATAAGGGCAGGTAACTTTAAAGAAATTCCCCATCATAAGATCGGTAGCCCATGCAGCCTGCAGGTCGGAAAGGCAGTCAAATACATAGAAGGCGTCACGTCCTTCTGCTTTGATCCGGCGCCGGACATTCATTGTAAAAGCTTCGAATCCTTCCGAAGGATCGAATTCATAGACACGAATTCCGTTACCGGCCTGAAGAAGAGCAGGGTGTCCGGAAAAATGCATGTATAAAAGTTCCTTTCCTTCTTCATGAAGCTGGTTACAGAGTGGAGTTACAAAGTGCATATAGTCATCCATGCTGGATACCTGCCAGACGACATTGTCGCCCATACGGATGGAATCAAGCATAGAGTCAAGACCCGGAAGACCGGACCGGATTCGTTCAAAAGTACTCATATGATCACGTCCCTTCTGTGAAAATAGTCTATATATAATGTGTTATACAGAAAAAAGACTGAAAATTACAGAATAACTGAGAAAAAATATGTAATGCCGAATGGCATGTTTTGCTTGAAAAATACGGACATACAAACTAGAATAAAAATGTTATGAAAAAATAGACAAAGGAGAGATAGAAATTATGGAAATGCTGATTGATGTATTTACTGATGCGGCGCTTGACTGTATTAAGATGCTCCCGTTTCTGTTTCTGGCCTTTCTGCTGATAGAGGCACTGGAACACTATTCCAGTGATTTTACAAAAAAGCTTATGATAAAAGTAGATAAGGCCGGACCGGTAGTAGGAGCAGTAGTAGGATGTGTTCCACAGTGTGGATTTTCAGTTATGGCAGCCAATCTATATTCTGGAGGGATTATTACGATCGGAACATTGATTGCTGTATTTCTGGCAACATCGGACGAAGCAATTCTTATTATTATGGGAAATCCGGAGCATGCCGGCAAGATTGGTATATTGCTTCTGGCGAAAGTGATCATTGCGATCGTTGCAGGATATCTGGTGGATATTTTCTTTAAAAAGGAAATTGCAGTTCCACATCATGAAGGAGAACTCTGTCATGATTGTGGATGTCACAATCATTCATCCGGAATTGTAAAGCCGGCACTTCGTCATACCGGAAAGATATTCTTATATTTATTTGCATTTACATTTATTTTAAATCTGTGTATTGAAGTACTGGGAATTGACAGGATTTCTGCTATGATGCTGGGGGATACAGTATTCCAGCCGGTGATCGCAGCATTGATCGGATTGATCCCTAACTGTGCGGCATCTGTGATTCTGACACAGCTATATTTAAGTGGAGCAATTTCATTTGCATCGGTTATTGCGGGATTGTGTACAGGGGCCGGAATTGGTCTGGTCGTTTTGTTTAAGGTAAATCCGGATAAGAAAGAAAACGTAAAGATTATTGCAGTATTATATGGAATTGCTGTGGCAGCAGGGCTGATTTTAGAGATGTTTGGTGTGTAATGTGCATGTAATATGGCGTGGAATTGCATTTTTGGAAGAATGTGTTATAATATTGACAACTAGGTAATAGGGCTTAGAGAGATTTAGGAGGAAATAAAATGGCTACAAAAAAAGTAACAACAGCAACCACAAAAGATGTAACTGCTAAAGTAACTGCACCAGAAACTAAGACATCAGAAAAAGCAGAGACAGTAAAGAAAGCAGAGACAGTGAAGGTAGTGGCAGCAGCAGAGCCGAAGAAGATAGAGAAGGAGACTGAGAAGAAAGTCGCAGCTCCAAAGGCAGAGCCAGTAAACTCAATTGTAAAAGAAGAAAAAGCTAAGCCGGAAGAGAAAAAGGCTGAGAAGAAAGCAGAAGAAAAGAAACCGGAAGAAAAGAAGCCTGAGCAGAAAGCAGAAGAGAAGAAAACCGAGCCTAAGGCAGCAGAAAAAAAAGTAACTGCCAAAAAAGCACCTGCTAAAAAGACGACAGCTAAGAAGACAACGACAAAGAAAACAACAGCTAAGAAATCTACAGCAAAGAAAGAGATTAAAGTAAGTGCTTTTGTTGAATACTATGGAAAACAGGTGGAAGAAAAAGAAATCATTGCAAGAGTAAAAAAAGCATGGACATCTTCTGGAAACAAAATCGGAGATATCAAGACAATGGATTTATACATAAAGCCAGAAGAGTCAGCTGTTTATTATGTAATTAACGGAACATCAACGGGAGCAGTAGCATTCTAAAGGCAGATATGGAACCAGAGGCTGTGAATCTTCGGAAACACGGCCTTTTATACTTTTGAGAATACAAAACCGGCAGCGGTGATTATGTATAATGAGGGGTATAAGAGAAAGGAGTATGGATATGGAGAACGTAACATCAGTTTTGAAATCGGCAGACGGACCCACGAGTATCTTTGTTGCAGGAAAGACGCCGGAAATTATGGGGGCTTTGATCGCAACAGTTGTGGTAGGAGTAATCATAGCTTTGTTTGGACTGAAAATTGTAAGGGTGTTATCGGCACTTGTAGGACTGGCTGTGGGAGCAGTTATTGGAGCAACGGTAGGAGTGATTGCCGGCTTTGATATGACAAAAATGCTTGTGGCGGTTGCAGTGTGTGCGGTAATATTATGCGTTATGTGTGCGGCACTTCGCAAATTTGGAATCTTTATTATGACATTTTTCGGATCCTTCGGCACATTTGTTACGCTGCTTGAAACAAAGTCAGTGATAGTACTTGCTATTTGTGCGGTTATCGCTCTGATCGTTGCGATACTTACGGTAATTTTTGCTGAGTTTTTTGTTATATTTGTGACTGGCATCATGGGCGGTGTAGAGGCTGGAATGGCATTACCGTTTGTGTGTGGAATGACGAAGATTGGCTGGATCGGATATGTGATGAGTGCAGCAATCGCAGTGATCGGAATTGTAGTTCAGACGATGATGCAGTCCAGAAAGATTGGAAAGAAAGAAAAGATATTCTCAAAGAAGATCAAAGAACAGGTATCTATGGAGTCTGAGGTTGAAAAAGCAAGAATGCTTTTAGATGATGGAGAGCCGGAAGAAAGTATGGAAGCAGCCGAGGATAAAGAAAAAACGGATAATGCTGAAGAGACAGATAAGGAAGAGACTGTGACAGAAATATTTGATTTGGATGATACGAAGCCAGATGAAGATAATCTGGACGACGATGAAGATGTTGTGACAGTTGAAAAAACGGATGAGCCGGAAGACGGATTTCTGGATGAAGATGATGTGGAGATTTTTGAAACAGATGATTCAGATGTTGTAGTTTTTCATCCTGACGATATTGATTAATGAAGAAAATCCGACACAGACGGTAATTTCTATATACGAATGTGATAAGAAAAACACCTGGTGCAGAAAATTAAAAACTGCATCAGGTATTTTTTATACCGAAATATGCAATAGAAACTGTTACCTACAGGCAGGATGTATTATTTTGACAGATCAGATTAAGAAAGATATAAGAAAGCCGAGAAGCAGTTTCGTTGTAATTTAAGAGGGATGTGATATAATACTATTAAGAATAAAGTTAAGGAGGCTTACTTATGAAGATAGATATGCATTGCCATGTGCGGGAAGGCTCAGTGGACAGCCGGGTAAGCTTGGATGAATACATCACAACCTTGAAAGAAAAAGGATTTGACGGAATGCTGATCACGGATCATGACACTTATCATGGCTATCGTCACTGGAAATATCACATGAAAGGAAAGGTACATGAAGACTTCGTAGTTCTGAAGGGAATCGAATATGATACACTGGATGCAGGTCATATTATCTGTATCATGCCGGAAGGTGTTAAGATGCGTCTCCTGGAAGTGAAGGGACTTCCGGTGTCTGTGCTGATCGACTTTGTGCACAGACATGGTGGAATCTTAGGACCTGCACATCCATGCGGAGAAAAGTACCTGAGCTTTACGAATACCAGCAGATTCTATAAGTCACCGGAACTGATTAAGCGATTTGACTTTATAGAGGCTTTTAATGCATGTGAATCTGCAGAATCGAACGAAGGTGCAAGAAAGCTTGCGGAAAAATATAAAAAGCCGGGAATAGGGGGAAGCGATGCACACAGACCGGACTGCATCGGGACAGGCTATACGATTCTTCCGGAAAGAGTTACCTGTGAGACAGAGCTGATCGCATTGATACGGAGTAAAGCTGCGATTGAAGCAGGCGGAGTGCTCTATGGAAAGACGGCAAAAGACAAGATGGGACCGGCCCATAAAATTCTGACATATTCTTTCTGGTTCTACAACAAAGGTGGTGCGCTCCTTAAGAAACACAAAAGAACTCTGAAGGGAAAAATTGAAAATCCGGCTACTCCGATCGATCCGATTGAGATCCCATACCTGCATAATATCAAGAAACAGAAGTGAAAAATTATGCACTAAAATTTATAATTTCTTGCATGCCCTTTTTTACTGTGCTAAAATACAGTATAAAACTATGAGAAATCAAGGAGGTACAGGTTCGTTATGGGAATGACGATGACACAGAAGATACTGGCAGCTCATGCAGGTCTTGACAGCGTGACAGCCGGTCAGTTAATAGAAGCAAAGTTAGATGTAGTCATGGCAAATGACATCACAGGTCCTATGGCTCTGCCAATCTTCAGACAGATGGCAGACAAAGTATTTGACAAAGACAAGGTGGTACTGGTACCAGACCACTTTACACCGAATAAAGATATCAAATCAGCAGAGAACTCAAAATCGATCCGTGAATTTGCAAAGAATCAGGGACTTAGCTGGTATTTTGAACAGGGAAAATCAGGAGTAGAACATGCAATCCTTCCGGAGGCCGGAGTTGTTGCAGCAGGGGAATGTATCATTGGCGCAGATTCTCATACCTGTACATATGGTGCGTTGGGTGCATTCTCAACAGGTGTCGGAACAACCGATATTGCAACAGGTATGGCAATGGGAGAACTGTGGTTCAAAGTTCCGAGTGCGATCAAGTTCGTACTGACAGGAAAGCCTGGCAAATATGTAAGTGGTAAAGATATCATCATCCATATCATCGGTAAGATCGGTGTGGACGGAGCTCTTTACAAATCCATGGAATTTACCGGAGACGGAATCAAGAATCTTTCTATGGCAGACAGATTCACAATGGCAAACATGGCAATCGAAGCCGGAGCCAAGAACGGAATATTCCCGGTAGATGAAAAGACAGAAGAATACTTAAAAGAACATACAAAGAAAGAATATAAAGTGTACGAAGCAGATGGGGACGCAGAATATGAAAGTGTTGTAGAGATCGATCTTTCCGAAGTCCGTCCAACAGTAGCATTCCCGCATCTTCCGGGCAATGCGAAGACGATTGACGAGATCGAAGCAATGGAACCAATCAAGATCGATCAGGTCGTGATCGGATCCTGTACAAACGGAAGAATGGAAGATATGAGAAAAGCAGCTGCCATTCTTCAGGGACATACTGTTCATCCGGATGTACGTGTTATGGTCGTTCCGGCAACACAGAAGATCTACAAACAGTGTATCAGAGAAGGCCTTCTGGAAATCTTCGTAGACGCAGGATGTGCAGTCAACACACCAAGCTGTGGACCTTGTATGGGTGGACATATGGGTGTTATGGCAGCAGGAGAAAAATGTGTATCTACAACAAACCGTAATTTCGTAGGAAGAATGGGGCATGTAGATTCCCTGATTTATCTGGCATCACCGGAAGTAGCAGCAGCAAGTGCAATCGCAGGATATATCGCTAACCCAGAGAAAGTAGGTGACAAATAATGAAAGCTTTAGGACATGTTTTTAAATACGGAGATAACGTAGATACAGACGTAATCATTCCTGCAAGATATCTGAATTCATTCGATGCACAGGAACTTGCAAGCCATGCAATGGCAGATATCGACCCTGAATTTGTAAATAAAGTACAGCCTGGAGATATTATTGTTGCCAACAAGAACTTTGGATGCGGTTCTTCAAGAGAACATGCGCCATTATGTCTTAAGACAGCAGGTGTCAGCTGCGTTATCGCAGAGACGTTTGCAAGAATCTTCTATCGTAATGCGATCAATATCGGACTTCCGATCATTGAGTGTCCGGAAGCGGCAAAAGCAATCGAAGCAGGTGATGAAGTAGAGATCGACTTTGACAGCGGTAAGATTTACGACAGAACAAAAGGCACGGAATTCCAGGGACAGCCTTTCCCTGAATTCATGCAGAAACTGATCGCTGCAGGTGGACTTGTAAAATATACAAACAGCAAGAGAAAGTAATCATATAAGGAGAGCATTGGCATGGGTTTATATTACAAAAGTACAAGAAATTCGAATCTGAAAGTAACAGCATCTGAAGCAATTCTGAAGGGACTTGCCCCGGACGGAGGACTTTTTGTACCATCAGAACTTCCGAAACTGGATGTATCAATGTCGGATCTGAAAGGAAAGACATATCAGGAGATCGCATATCTCGTAATGAAACAGTTCCTGACAGATTTTACGGAAGAAGAACTGAAAAGCTGTATCGATAAAGCTTATGACAGCAAATTTGACACAGAAGAGATCGCACCGCTTGTAAAAGTAGATGATACTTATTATATGGAATTATTCCATGGTGCAACGATCGCGTTCAAAGATATGGCGTTATCTATTCTGCCACATCTGATGACGACTTCAGCAAAGAAGAATGATGTAAAGAATGAAATCGTAATCCTGACTGCCACATCCGGAGATACAGGAAAAGCTGCACTTGCCGGATTTGCAGATGTGGAAGGAACAAGGATCATCGTATTCTATCCTAAGAACGGAGTCAGCAAAGTGCAGGAACTTCAGATGGTGACACAGAGAGGCGAAAATGTAAATGTAGTAGCGATCCATGGCAATTTCGATAATGCCCAGAGTGGTGTAAAAGCCATGTTCGAGGATAAAGAACTTGCAGAAGAACTTGCGAAGAAAGGCTATCAGTTCTCATCAGCCAACTCGATCAATATCGGACGTCTGGTTCCACAGGTGGTATATTATGTCAATGCATATGCCAAACTTCTGGAAAATGAAGAGATTGAAGACGGTGAGAAGATCAATGTAGTAGTTCCGACCGGTAACTTTGGTAATATTCTGGCTGCATACTATGCAAAACAGATGGGAGTCCCAATCGATAAACTGGTATGTGCATCGAATGACAATAAAGTGTTATTTGACTTCTTCCAGACAGGTGATTATGACAGAAACCGTGAGTTTATCCTCACAACATCACCATCTATGGATATCCTGATTTCAAGCAACCTGGAACGTCTGCTTTATCGGATCAGCGGAGATGATGACCAGAAGACAAAAGATATGATGGAAGCATTAAAATCCACAGGAAAATATACAATTACAGAAGATATGAAGGCACGTCTTGATGATTTCGCAGCTGGATATGCGACAGAAGAAGAGTGTGCGCAGAATATCAAGAAAGTATATGATAAGACAGGGTATGTGATGGATACACATACAAGTGTAGCATCTTATGTGCGTGAATGTTATCAGAAGAACAGTGGAGACAATAAGAAATGCGTGATTGCATCAACAGCAAGTCCATATAAATTCGTGAAGAGTGTCATGAGTGCAATTGATCCGAAGTATGCAGATCAGGATGAGTTCAGTCTTCTGAAGGTTCTGGAAGAAACATCAGGACGTGAGATGCCGCAGGCGATCAAAGATATCCTGAATGCAAATATTCTGCATGATCTGGAATGTGATGCTGATAAGATGAAAGATACAGTGAAGAATATTCTGGAAGTATAGAACGTTTACAAAATGATAAATATATTTTCTGTATTGATAAAAATACATAAAATGCAAGATTTCGTGTGAAATCTTGCATTTTGTGCTTTTAAAACAAAAAATAGAATAAAAAATAAAAGTTTTAGAGAAAGAACTTGCAAAAACACATTGTGAAAAGATTGTTAAAGTATTGACTTTTGCGTAGAAAAATGCAATAATAAAACAAATGCTGTTGTGGGAGAATATAACAAGACTAGAATTTATAAATATACAGCAGCAAATAAAAGAAAAGAGGTTAAATGAAGATGGCTAAAATCGATTTAAGCAAGTATGGCATTTCAGGAACGACAGAAATCGTACACAATCCTTCTTATGAATTATTATTTGAGGAAGAGACAAAACCAGAACTCGAAGGTTTTGAAAAAGGACAGGAAAGTGAACTTGGTGCAGTCAATGTAATGACAGGTATCTACACTGGACGTTCTCCAAAAGATAAGTTCATCGTAGTTGATGAGAATTCAAAAGATACTGTATGGTGGACATCTGATGAATATAAGAATGATAACCATCCTGCAACACAGGAAGCTTGGAAAGCAGTAAAAGATATTGCGATCAAAGAACTTTCTGACAAAAAACTTTATGTTGTAGATGCATTCTGCGGAGCAAACAAAGATACACGTATGGCAATCCGTTTCATCGTAGAAGTTGCATGGCAGGCTCATTTCGTAACAAATATGTTCATCAAACCTTCAGAAGAAGAGCTTGAAAACTTTGAGCCAGACTTCGTAGTATACAATGCTTCTAAAGCAAAAGTTGAAAATTACAAAGAATTAGGACTGAACTCAGAGACAGCAGTAATGTTCAACATCACAAGCAAAGAGCAGGTTATCGTGAATACATGGTACGGCGGAGAGATGAAGAAAGGTATGTTCTCTATGATGAACTACTTCCTCCCACTTAAGGGAATGGCTTCTATGCACTGCTCAGCTAACACAGACCTGAACGGAGAGAATACAGCGATCTTCTTCGGACTTTCAGGAACAGGAAAGACAACACTTTCTACAGATCCTAAGCGTCTCCTGATCGGTGATGATGAGCACGGATGGGATGACAACGGAGTATTCAACTTTGAAGGTGGATGCTACGCTAAGGTTATCAACCTTGACAAAGAATCTGAGCCAGATATCTACAACGCAATCAAACGTAACGCTCTTCTTGAGAACGTAACACTTGATGAGAATGGAAAGATTGATTTTGCAGATAAGAGTGTAACAGAGAATACACGTGTATCTTACCCAATCAATCATATTGAAAATATTGTACGTCCGGTATCTTCAGCACCTGCAGCTAAGAATGTAATCTTCCTTTCTGCTGATGCATTCGGAGTACTTCCTCCGGTATCTGTACTGACACCAGAACAGACACAGTACTACTTCCTGTCAGGATTTACAGCAAAACTTGCTGGTACAGAGCGTGGAATCACAGAACCTACACCAACATTCTCAGCTTGCTTCGGACAGGCATTCCTGGAACTGCATCCTACAAAATATGCAGAGGAACTTGTTAAGAAGATGGAGAAGAGCGGTGCAAAAGCTTATCTTGTTAACACAGGATGGAACGGAACAGGAAAACGTATCTCTATCAAAGATACTCGTGGAATCATCGATGCTATCCTGAACGGAGATATCAAGAATGCTCCAACAAAGACAATCCCATACTTCAACTTTGAAGTACCTACAGAACTTACAGGTGTTGATACAGGAATCCTTGATCCTCGTGACACATATGCAGATGCATCTGAGTGGGAAGAAAAGGCAAAAGATCTTGCTGCAAGATTCATCAAGAACTTTGCTAAATATGAAGGAAATGAAGCAGGTAAAGCTTTAGTTTCAGCAGGACCACAGTTATAAGATCCACTAATGAATCTGATTAAAATCGGATAATGTTATAGGGTTGTAAAATCCATGTAAATGGGTTATAATAAGTGCAGTGGAAACCTGGAATGTTCGACACTCCTGTAGTTTTGAACCTACAATACTTTAAACGGGAGTCTTACATCTCTGTAATATGTCAGGCCATTGATTTTGCAGTGGAAGGCAGAAAAGCAGATGCGGATACCCACCTAGCTGGGTGCTAGGAGTCAGAATACAGGAACCGGCATTTTGGGGAATATACAAAAGATAAAAGACAGTCGTTTTTACGGCTGTCTTTTTTCGGGTATAAAGGGCGGGAAGAAAGGAAAGAAAATTGCGGAGACGGAATAAAAAGCATTACAGTATCTATATAGCATGGATTTTACTGTTATTGTGTGTGATCGGAGGCTTGAAAGCAGGCATAGAAGAAAGTGCTGTGGGAAAAGAGCAAACGCATTCTGAAATATCTATTCAGAGCAGATGGGAAGAATTACTGAAATCTGTATCTGAAAAGAAAAATGATAAAAAGAAAGACCAGAAAAAATCAGAGAGTACGGAGGCAGCACAGAAAAATATCAGGATATTGCTCATGACCGATGGATATAAACAGATTGTACATAAAGAATTAAAGGTCAGTGCAACGGGAGGTCTTACAATAGAAACAACTGGTACCAGGGAAGAGACTGCAGAAAATGAGAAAATAACGATCACAAAGGAAGATGTCGGATTTCAGAATGGAAAAATCAGAGTAACAGCAAAAGATGGGGGAGAGATGGTTGTCAGCAGCATCAGGAGAGGATATGGAAATCCTTCTTATGCCGGAATACTGGATCTTTATGCAACATCAGAAGGAATAGTAATTATTAATGAACTTCCGGTGGAAAGTTATCTATGCAAAGTTGTTCCCAGTGAAATGCCGGCATCCTATCAGAAAGAAGCCTTAAAGGCACAGGCAGTCTGCGCAAGAAATTACGCGGAACGCCAGATGGAAGACTATGCTTATCCGGAATATCAGGCGCATGTCAATGACAGCACAGATTATCAGGTATATAATAATTCGGCACAGCAGGATGCATCCACAGAAGCGGTAAGGGAAACTGCCGGCGAGGTGTTAAAATATAAAGGTAATATTGTAACAACGTATTATTATTCAACATCTTGCGGAAAGACAACAACCATGAAAGCCTGGGGAACGAGTGAAAATGAAAGTAATGGATATCTTCAGTCGGTAGAAGTAAAAGATAAGAATGGAGATTATGAAAAATCACTTCCATGGTACCGGTGGGAAGCTGATATAGATCAGGATATATTGAGTGCACTTTTGGCGGAGAATGTAAAAAAGAATATCGGGACGGTACAGTCATTAGAAGTAACGAAAACAGGACCGGGAGGTGTCGCGCTGCAGATAAAAACTGTCGGTGATAAGGGAAGTATTACAGTTGATACAGAGAATAAGATACGAAAGGCGCTGGGGGGAAATGGATATGAAATAAAGAAACAGGATGGTACGGTTGCCCAAAGTGGTACGCTGCTTCCAAGCGCATTTTTTAAAGTGAAAAAGGCTGGTAATATATTCAAAATCATAGGTGGCGGATACGGTCATGGCATTGGTATGAGCCAGAATGGAGCAAATGAAATGGCGAAAAAAGGGAAGAATTATCAGGAAATATTAAAAATGTTCTATCCAGGAACAACAATTGAAAAATAAGTATAATCAATGGAAGAATAGTTGAGGAAAACACACCTGGAAACGGAATGATTTCTAATAGACAAACGAAAGAAAATCGGGTAGAATATAGAGACGAATATTTTGGGAGAAAAAGATGAAAAAAGTTAAGTTTCTATATGATAAAGTAATGGAAATAACCGAACAAGTCGGGAAAGATCATGTAGGTGCCTATGCTGCACAGGCAGCGTATTTCTTCATGCTCAGTCTGATTCCGATCATATTACTGTTGATCACACTGGTACAGTATACGCCGGTTACGAAGGCAGACGTTATGACGGCTGTCCTTCAGGTGTTTCCAAAATCAGTAGACAGCCTGATCACATCCATTGTGAATCAGGTATATAATCAGTCCGGCGGTATCATTTCACTGACCATTATCGTTGCACTCTGGTCAGCCGGGAAAGGTGTACTGGCACTGACGACAGGTCTGAATTGCGTTTACGACTGTAAGGAGACACGTAATTATATTATTTTAAGAATACGCGCAACGTTTTATACAGTTGCGTTTATTATTGTAATTATCTTTCTGCTGGTGTTATCAGTATTTGGTAATACATTGAATCTGTTTGTAACGGAACATTATCCGCTTATGGAACGCTTTGTGGATCAGATTATGCAGATACGTGGAATCATTACACCGGTATTGCTGTTTGTGTTTACAATGATGATCTATAAATTTTTGCCGAACCACATTGTACAGTTGAAAGTTCAGTTGATGGGTGCGGCATTTTCAGCAGTCGGATGGATGATCGTATCATGGATCTTCTCGGTCTATCTGGATATTTTTAAGGGATTTTCATCTATGTATGGAAGTTTGACGACAATTGTATTGATCATGCTGTGGCTGTACTTCTGTATGTATATTTTGCTGCTTGGCGGGGAAGTGAATGTGATCCTGCGGGATATGGAGCAGGAGTAGAATTTCTGACTTGACAACTTCTGTTCATGTGATACAATAATTAAGTATTATGAGATAAAGGCAATGACCGTGTAAGTAGTGAGCCATTTTCCGCTAGAGAGAGGGAATCGACAGGCTGAAAGTTTCCTTGGGTTCAGATGGTGAATGAATTTCCCGCGCGAGCTGTGTTCTTGAAATAAAAGTAGAGAATGCCGTATGATGCACGTTACGCAGTAATGAGTGTCCGCAAAAATATTTTGCGGGAATCAGGGTGGTACCACGGGTTATATGTCTCGTCCCTTTTGGGGCGGGGCTTTTTTTATGCCAAAGTATGCAAGAGAAGCTGCCAGTGGCAGGTTCTCTTGCATACCCAAAAGCATACGCTGACATAAAGATATGCGAAGAAAGGAAGAAAATGATGAAAGAAAAACTGCAGAACATCAAAGAGGAAGCATTGAAAGCAATTGAAGCTGCCGATATGCCTGAAAAACTGAATGATGTGCGTGTAAAGTTCCTTGGTAAAAAAGGTGAACTTACCGCTGTATTAAAAGGTATGAAAGACGTTGCACCGGAGGACAGACCGAAGGTTGGACAGATGGTAAATGAGACAAGAGCAGCGATCGAAGCTGTTCTGGAAGAAAATAAAGAAAAGATGGAAAAAGCAATCCGTGCAGAAAAGCTGAAAAAAGAAGTGATCGATGTAACACTTCCGGCTAAGAAAAACTGCGTCGGACACCGTCATCCGAATACAATCGCACTGGAAGAAGTAGAGCGTGTATTTACAGGTATGGGATACGAAGTCGTAGAAGGACCTGAGATCGAGTATGATGAGTACAACTTCCGTAAACTGAACATCCCGGACGGACATCCGGCAAAGGATGAGCAGGACACATTCTATATTAATAAAGACATCGTGCTCAGGACACAGACATCTCCTGTACAGGCACGTATTATGGAGCAGGGCAAGCTTCCAATCTGTATCCTGTCACCGGGACGTGTATTCCGTTCAGACGAAGTAGATGCAACACATTCACCTTCTTTCCATCAGATCGAAGGACTGATCATCGACAAGAATATTTCATTTGCTGACTTAAAGGGAACACTGGAAGTATTTGCAAAAGAATTATTCGGAGAAGACACAAAGACAAAATTCAGACCACATCATTTCCCATTCACAGAGCCAAGTGCCGAGATGGATGTAAGCTGCTTCAAATGCGGTGGAAAAGGATGCCGTTTCTGTAAAGGATCCGGATGGATCGAGATCCTCGGATGTGGTATGGTACATCCACACGTACTGGAAATGTGCGGAATTGATCCGGAAGAATATACAGGGTTCGCATTCGGTGTAGGACTGGAACGTATCGCACTTCTGAAGTACGAGATCGATGATATGAGACTGTTATACGAAAATGATATCAGATTCTTAAAACAGTTCTAGCGAGCACAAGTAATAATACGAAAAGGAGATTTATAAATGAATACTTCATTATCATGGATAAAAGCGTATGTTCCGGATCTTGATGTAACAGCTCAGGAATATACAGATGCAATGACTTTGTCTGGTACAAAAGTCGAAGGTTATGAGAAATTAGATGCAGATCTTGATAAGATCGTGATCGGACAGATCGACAAGATTGAGAAACACCCGGATGCAGATAAACTGATCATCTGCCAGGTAAATGTCGGAACAGAGACGATTCAGATCGTAACAGGCGCTCCGAATGTAAAAGAGGGAGACAAGGTACCGGTTGTATTAGCAGGCGGACGTGTAGCAGGCGGACATGAGCCTGGACAGCGTGTAGAAGGCGGAATCAAGATCAAAAAGGGAAAACTCCGTGGTGTTGAAAGTGATGGTATGATGTGTTCCATCGAAGAACTTGGCTCTAACAGAGATATGTATCCGGAGGCTCCGGAATACGGAATCTATATTTTTGATGATGATGCCGTTGTAGGCGAGAGTGCGATCAAATCACTTGGCCTCGATGATGTCGTTGTAGAATATGAGATCACATCTAACCGTGTAGATTGCTTCAGTGTTGTAGGTATTGCAAGAGAGGCAGCAGCTACATTTAATAAAGCGTTCTATCCACCTGTTGTCACACCAACAGGAAATGATGAGAATGCAGCAGATTATATCAAAGTAACCGTTAAGAATCCGGAACTTTGCCCAAGATATTGTGCAAGAATCGTAAAGAACATTAAGATCGGACCATCTCCAAAATGGATGCAGAGACGTCTGGCTTCTGTAGGAATCCGCCCGATCAACAACCTGGTTGATATTACAAACTATGTAATGGAAGAATACGGACAGCCAATGCATGCATATGACCTTGATACGATCGAAGGAAAAGAAATTGTAGTGCGTACTGCAGAAAAAGGTGAGAAATTCACAACTCTTGACGGACAGGAAAGAGAGATGGATGAATCTGTACTGATGATCTGTGACGGTAAGAAATCCATCGGTATCGCAGGTATCATGGGTGGAGAAAACTCTATGATCACAGACGATGTTCAGACAATGTTATTCGAAGCAGCTTGCTTTGATGGAACCAACATCCGTAAATCAAGCAAGAAGATCGGACTTCGTACCGATGCATCCGGTAAATTCGAGAAGGGTCTGGATCCAAATAATGCAGAGGCAGCCATTGACCGTGCATGCCAGCTGATCGAAGAGCTGGGAGCCGGTGAAGTTGTCGGAGGAATGGTTGATGTATACAGCAAGAAGAAAGAGCCTGTAAGAGTACCATTTGATGCGGAAAAGATCAACAAGCTGCTTGGAACAGACATTTCTAAAGAAGAAATGATCGGATACTTCAAGAAGATCGATCTGGAATTCGATGAAGAGACAAGCGAAGTCATCGCACCTACTTTCCGTCATGACTTATTCCGCATCGCCGACCTTGCGGAAGAGGTTGCAAGATTCTACGGATATGATAACATTCCGACCACACTTCCAAGTGGAGAAGCTACAACAGGAAAATTATCATTCAAGTTAAGAGTAGAGCAGGTTGCACGTGATATCGCTGAGTTCTGCGGATTCAGCCAGGGAATGACATATTCATTCGAAAGCCCGAAGGTATTTGACAAGCTTCTGCTTCCGGAAGATTCTGATCTTCGTAAGGCTATTCCGATCATGAACCCACTGGGAGAAGATTATAGTATCATGCGTACATCTTCTTTGAATGGTATGCTGACATCACTTGCAACAAACTATAACAGAAGAAATAAAGACGTAAAATTATACGAACTGGCTAACATTTATCTTCCAAAGGCACTTCCACTTACAGAACTGCCGGATGAAAGAGTACAGTTCACACTTGGTATGTATGGCGAAGGCGACTTCTTCACTATGAAGGGTGTCGTAGAAGAGTTCTTCGATAAAGTAGGACTTCATAAGAAAGAAAAATACGATCCGAATGCAGGAAAATCATTCCTTCACCCGGGACGTCAGGCAAACATCATTTATGATGGTGTAGTAGTCGGATATCTTGGAGAAGTACATCCGGAAGTTGCAGATAACTATGGAATCGGAACAAGAGCCTACATTGCAGTAATCGATATGCCAGAGATCGTAGCAAGAGCAACATTTGATCGTAAATATACAGGAATTGCAAAATTTCCTGCAGTGACACGTGACATCAGTATGGTAATGCCAAAAGAGATTCTGGTAGGACAGATTGAAGATGTGATCGAAAGCAAGGGCGGTGAATATCTGGAAAGCTATTCACTGTTCGATATTTACGAAGGTGCTCAGATTAAAACAGGATTCAAATCTGTTGCATATTCTATCGTATTCCGTGCAAAGGATAAGACTCTGGAAGATGCAGATGTATCTGCAGCTATGGACCGTATCTTAAAGGCACTCGAGGGTATGGGAATCGAACTTCGTAAATAAAAAAACATTCATTCATATCAGATAAAAGCTCGGTAAAAAGAGCAAGAGGATTACGTATGAAGAAAAAACAGATCATAGGTCTGGTAGTAGCGGCAGCACTGTTCGTTGGAGTCAGTGCTGCCAGCGTATTTACCAATACAATTTCAAAAAATCTGCTTCAGAGCAGTGCAGATGATATAATTAATCTCGGAGGTTCGTATCAGTTTAATCCACCGTCTGAAGATTATATTGCAATCGTAAGAGTAGAAGGTACGATCCAGGAACAGAGTGGAAGCAGTGCACTGGAGGCATCCAGCGGATATCAGCATGATTCAACGATGAATTATATCGATGAATTGATGGATGATTCTAATAATAAAGGAGTTCTTCTGTATGTAGATTCTCCGGGAGGAACTGTCTATGAATCCGAAGAACTGTATCAGAAACTGAAAGAATATAAAGAGACAACAAAACGTCCGATCTGGGATTATATGGCACATTATGCGGCATCCGGTGGATATATGGTGTCTATGGCATCGGATAAAATCTATGCAAATTCGAATACAACGACCGGTTCCATCGGTGTGATCATGTCAGGATATGATATGTCCGGGCTGTATAAAAAGCTTGGAATCCGTTATGTAAGTATCACGAGCGGAAAGAATAAGGACAGCAGCAAATTTACGGACGAGCAGATTGCTATTTATCAGGATCAGATCAATGAAGCTTATGAGGAATTCGTGAATATCGTGGCAGACGGCCGTGATATGTCAGTGGAGGATGTAAAGAAACTGGCAGACGGAAGAACTTATACTGCAAAGCAGGCGAAGAACAACGGTCTGATTGATGAGATCAGTCTGTATCCGGATATGAAAGATGCGATGAGCAAAAAACTTGGAACATCTACATTTTATGAGATGGAATCAGATGAAGGACTTTTGCAGTCGCTGTTTTCCAAAGCAGAATCATTAGTTCCGAAGTCAGAAGCGCAGGTTCTGACGGAAACCGCCAAAAGTGTAGAAAGCGGGGTGCCGATGTACTATGCAGAACAGTTACGATAATCAGGAGAAGTTAGCCAGACAGAACAGTTGCTGTGCCAGTGGAAATCTGGAGTATGCAGGGTTCTGGGTGCGGATGGCGGCTTATATGATCGACAGTGTGGTAGTATTTGCAGGCCTCCTGATCGTGCGGCTGATATTTGCAGGTATCTCACTGGCTGGCGGCGGTGCGATAACGGGAACGGATATCCTGTTTCATTATTCGTTGAAAGATATCGTACTGTATGCTCTGAAAGTGTTGTATTTTATTGCATTTACCTATCTGACAGGAACGACACTTGGAAAGAAAGCGATGAATCTTCGGGTAGTTTCAAAAAATCCGGAAGAGAAGCTGACACTGTTCAATGTGGTGTACCGCGAGACGGTTGGAAGATTCTTATGTAGCCTTCCGGTGAATATCGGTTATATTGTTGCAGGAATTGATTCGGAAAAACGTGGATTTCATGACCTGCTTTGTGATACCAGAGTGGTCTATCAGAAGAAGATAAAAGCATGGATGGCGCAACCGGGAACAGTTGTACCAGAATGTGAAAAGCCAAATGTAGAAGAGCAGAAACCACAGGAAAATGTCCAAATGAAAGAGTCTGGGATACGGGAATTGAAAAAAACAGAAAATACACAGAGTTCAGTAGTTGAGAAACTGGGAAAACCAGTGTATAATGGCTATCGTCTGGTAGAAAATAAATCAGAAAAAGAAATAGCTTCAAATGCAACTGTAAATGAAAACATATCAGAAAAAGATACGTAAAGAATAAAAGGGAAAGGAATTCATAATTATGAAACGTCAGGATTTTTATTATGAATTGCCGGAAGAACTGATTGCACAGGATCCGCTTGAGGATCGTTCGAGCTCCAGACTTCTTGTCCTTGACAAGGAGACCGGGGCTTTTTCCCATCATGTATTTAAAGAAATCACAGAGTATCTGCATGAGGGAGACTGTCTGGTAATCAATGATACAAAGGTTATTCCGGCAAGACTGATTGGTTCCAAAGTAGAGACCAATGCCAAAATCGAAGTATTATTATTGAAGAGAAAAGAAAACAACGTATGGGAGACGCTGGTAAAACCAGGTAAGAAAGCAAAAGTCGGAGCAAAGATTAGTTTCGGTGATGGCCTTCTGATGGGAGAAGTCATTGATGTGGTAGAAGAAGGAAACCGTCTGATCAAATTCGATTTCGACGGAATTTTTGAAGAAATCTTAGACCAGCTTGGCCAGATGCCGCTGCCTCCATATATCACACACCAGCTGGAGGATAAGAACCGTTACCAGACGGTATATGCAACTCACACAGGTTCGGCAGCAGCACCGACGGCAGGACTGCATTTTACACCGGAACTTCTGGAAGAGATTAAGGCAAAAGGTGTGGATATTGCGAGAGTTACACTTCATGTGGGGCTTGGAACATTCCGTCCGGTAAAAGTGGATGAGATTACCGAGCATCATATGCATTCGGAATTCTTCATGATCGATGAAGAAGCGGCTGAGAAGATCAATCGTGCAAAAGAGACGGGACACCGTGTTATCTGCGTCGGAACGACAAGCTGCAGAACGGTAGAATCGGCAGCAGATGAGAATGGACATCTGGAAGCGAAGAGTGGATGGACACAGATATTCATCTATCCGGGCTATAAATTCAAAGTACTGGATTGTCTGATCACGAACTTCCATCTTCCAGAATCTACATTAATCATGCTGGTATCTGCACTTGCAGGACGGGAGCACGTGCTTGCGGCTTATGAAGAGGCTGTGAAGGAGAGGTACCGGTTCTTTTCATTTGGGGATGCGATGTTTATTCAGTAGAGTTGCTATTTAATGCATTAAGCGGTTGATACCCGGCCGGACAATCGTACTTCATGAGATGCCGGATGACTTCAAGACCCAGCCGTCCGGAGATTCGGGAATGAAGATTGCATGCGGTGAAATCAAAGCATGGGAACAAGAATGTAAGAACAAAAATGGTAACGAATAAGTGGAGAACCGTCATACAGATAATTTGACATGTAAGTATGAAAACGCTAAAATTGGTGGAGGAATGTAGAAAACTGCAGTCCTCCATTTTTGCGTCAGGGGATATTAAAAAAGCCAAAACCTCGCTCCCTGATGGAAAGGAGTCCATATGCCGAAAAAAGAATTAGCAAAAGGGTATACAACCGGAACCTGTGCACAGGCTGCAACGAGGGCAGCAATGCAGATGCTTTTTACAGGTGAAAAAGTAGAGCAGGTGTCGGTAGAACTGCCGCAGGGAGAAAAGTTGCAGTTGGATATCACGGATATACAGAGAAAATATACAGACAGGGAATTGCCGGATATGGTATCCTGTGCGGTCAAAAAAAACAGCGGAGATGATCCGGATATCACGAATGGAGTACTGGTTTACAGTCAGGTAAGGCTTTCTGAAACAGGACAGATTCATATTGATGGCGGGATCGGGGTAGGAAGAGTGACCAGGCCCGGACTGAATCAGCCGGTGGGAGAAGCCGCAATTAACCGTGTGCCAAGGCAGATGATAAGAAAAGAAGTAGAAGAAGCCTGTGAAGAGGTTGGCTATACCGGTGGAATTGATGTAGAGATTTCGATTCCGGAAGGGGCAAGACTGGCAAAAGAAACATTTAATCCAAGACTTGGAATAGAAGGAGGACTTTCAATACTTGGGACAACCGGTATTGTGAATCCGATGAGTGAACAGGCGCTGATCGATACCATTGAAGTAGAGATGAAGGTATGCCTTGCGGAAAAGTACAGGTATCTGATTATTGCACCGGGTAATTACGGATTGGATTTTCTGAAAGAACAGTATAGTATAGAAGAAAATGATGTGGTAAAATGTAGTAACTATATTGGTCAGACCATAGATATGGCGGTAGAACAGGATTGTAAAGGTGTTCTGCTGGTCGGACATATCGGGAAACTGATCAAGGTATCCGGCGGAATCATGAATACCCATTCCAGATGGGCAGACTGTCGGATGGATTTATTCGCCACGGCCGCATTGAGAGCGGGAATTGCCGGAGAGAAGGCAGTCGAATTTCTTGACTGTATGACGACGGATGATGCATTGGAGAAATGCAGCGAGGAAGAACGAACACGCATTATGGAAAAAATCATGATGCGTATGGAGGAATATCTGAACTACCGGGGGAAAGGAGAGATACAGGTGGGAGCGGTCACGTTTTCCAATGTATATGGAATCCTTGGAAAGACAGAAAAAGCAGAAGAACTGATAGAAAGATTCAGAAAAGAACGACATATACAATAGATAGCAGAGTATGCAGGAGAAGTTGCTGGTAGCAGGTTCTTTGCAGGACAGGAAGGAGTCGGAAAATGATACATTTTGTGGGAGCAGGTCCGGGAGCCGAAGATCTGATCACGGTCCGTGGACAACGTTATCTGGAGCAGGCTGATGTGGTGATCTATGCGGGATCACTGGTGAATCCGGGGCTGTTAAAGAGTACAAAGGAGACATGCGAGATATATAACAGTGCGAAAATGACACTGGAAGAAGTTCTGGAAGTGATGGAACAGGCAGACCGGGAACAGAAGATGACGGTTCGGCTGCATACAGGTGATCCGTGTCTGTATGGTGCAATCCGGGAACAGATGGATCATCTGGATGAACTGGGAATTGCGTATGATTCCTGCCCGGGTGTCAGTTCCTTCTGCGGGGCAGCAGCGGCACTGAATCTGGAATATACACTTCCGGAGGTGTCACAGAGTGTTGTCATCACACGTATGGAAGGAAGAACACCGGTTCCGGCGAAGGAAAAGATTGCAGCGTTTGCAAGTCATAATGCGACGATGGTACTTTTCTTAAGTACAGGACTTCTGGAAAAGCTGGAAGGCCAGTTGATAGAAGGCGGTTATAAAGAAGATACGCCGGCAGCAATTGTATACAAGGCAACATGGCCGGAGGAAGAAAGTTACATCTGTACTGTCAGTACACTGGCAGAGACTGCGAAAGCACATGGAATTACAAAGACAGCATTGATCATCGTTGGAGATGTGGTGACACATCATGCGTATGAACGTTCGAAACTGTATGATCCGGAATTCACCACCGAGTTCCGTCAGGGAGTAAAATAAGATGAAGATTGCAATGATCAGTTTTACCGGAAATGGAAGAAGACTGGAGAAATCTTTAGCACATGAACTGGAAAAAGAAGGACACCAGGTGCTGCAGGCGGTAAAATGCAAAGAACTGGAATCGGACAAGGATGCGGTAAAATGCAGTGCCAGAGAATGGACAGGTGAACAGTTCCGGACGCGGGATGTACTGATCTATATTGGAGCAGTACAGATTGCCGTGCGCTTGATCGCATCTTTTATAGGATCAAAGACAACAGATCCGGCGGTACTGGTACTGGATGAGAAAGGACAATATTGTATCCCGATCCTGTCCGGGCACATTGGCGGAGCAAATGAGATGGCAGAAAGAATTGCAGAGATGGCAGGAGCACTGCCTGTGATCACAACAGCTACAGATATCCGGGGAAAATGGGCAATAGATGTATTTGCCAGAAAGAATCATCTTTATATAGAAGATATGCAGAAGGCAAAGCAAATTTCGGCAAAGATTCTGGAAGGAAAGACAGTCGTGGCCGCGATTGAGAGCGGAAGAGATTCGATAGAGGGTACTGTGCCGGAAGAAGTGAAAATCGTACCGGAAACCTATGAGAATCCAGATATCTATATCGGGATATATGAACGAAAATTAAGCAGTCATGTATTAAGGCTGATACCACAACGGATCACGGTGGGAATCGGCTGCAGACGGGGGACATCCGCAGAGCAGATAGAACAGCTGGTGGATAAGATACTGAAAGAATCACATATTAATAAGAAAAGTATTGGCAGGATCGCAAGCATTGATCTAAAAAAAGACGAAGAGGGATTGCTTACATTTTGCAACAAATATAACATAGAGCCGGAATTTTATCCGGCAGAAGAATTAAAAAAAGTAGAAGGAGAATTCAGTGTTTCTACATTTGTAAAAAAGGTTACCGGAGTGGATAATGTATGTGAAAGAAGTGCTGTATATACAGGTGGTACACTGCGGATCAGAAAACAGGCAGAAAATGGTGTGACAGCAGCATTTGCCTGGGATAATTGGAGGGTGAAGTTTGAATAAGGTATATGTGATAGGAATGGGACCGGGGGCATATGAACAGATGACGGTGAAAGCAGTCCGGACGCTGGAAAAATGTGATGTGATCGTCGGATATACCGTATATATCGAATTATTAAAAGAATATTTTCCGGATAAGAGATATCTGACAACGTCCATGAGACAGGAGGCAGCACGGTGCAGGATGGCATTCGAAGAGGCAGCAAAAGGAGCTGTAACGGCAATGGTATGCAGCGGAGATGCCGGGATATACGGAATGGCAGGACTGATGTATGAAATCGGTGAGGAATATCCGGAAGTCGCGATCGAAGTAATCCCGGGAGTGACAGCGGCACTGGGAGGTTCTGCGGTACTTGGAGCAGCAGTCGGACATGATGTCAGTCTGATCAGTTTAAGTGATCTTCTGACACCGTGGGAATTGATCGAAGAAAGGCTTCGCTGTGCGGCAAAAGCTGATTTTGTGATCTGCCTTTATAATCCGTCCAGCAGGAAACGCAGTACCTATCTTGCAAAAGCATGTGAGATCATGCTGGAATATAAGGCGGAAGATACCGTCTGCGGAATAGTGAAAAACATTGCCCGCGAGGGAGAAACAATGCAGACACTGACACTGAAAGAATTAAAAGAGACAACAGTAGATATGTTCTCTACTGTATTTATCGGAAATAAACAGACAAAAGTAATTCGGGAAAAAATGGTTACACCAAGGGGATATCGTATATGAAAGACAAAAAGATTCTATTATATGCAGGGACAACAGAAGGAAGAAAATTAGCATCTTATCTCGGAAGAAGAGGCGTAAGACTGCACGTCTGTGTGGCAACCGCTTATGGGGAGAGTCTGCTTCCGGAAGAGAAGAATATAACGGTGACACACGACCGGATGGACAGTGGGCAGATGGGCGAGTTTATGAGGGTGTTTGAGCCGGATTATGTGATCGATGCAACGCATCCATATGCCAAAGAAGTGACCAAAAACTTGAAAAGTGCCTGCGAGGTTATGCAGGTTCCGTATTTAAGACTGGTCAGGGGAAGTGAAGAGACCAAAGAAAGCATCTGTGTGGAAAATATGGATGAAGCGATAAAGTATCTGGAAAAAACAGAAGGAAATATTCTGGTAACAACAGGAAGCAAGGAGCTGGAATCCTATACAAGACTGACGGATTACGAAAGCCGGGTATATGCGCGCGTTCTGTCTATTGGCCAGGTGGCAGTTAATTGTGAAGAACTTGGATTCTCCGGACGTCATCTCATCTGTATGCAGGGACCGTTTTCTACGGAAATGAATCGTGCCATGTTAAAGGAATATGATATTGCTTATATGGTAACGAAAGAATCAGGACTTGCAGGCGGATACCCGCAGAAATGTCAGGCTGCACTAGAAGCCGGTGTGAAAATGGTTGTGATCGGAAGGCCGGAAGAAGAAGAGGGAATGAATTTTGAAGAAATGTCCAAATTCCTTCAGAAAGAACTGGAACTGGATAATCACTGGAAAGTTACACTGGTGGGAATCGGTGCAGGTGCCAGAGACCAGGTTACACTGGAAGCAAAAAGATGCTGTCAGGAAGCAGAACTTCTGATCGGAGCAGGCAGGATGATCGAGGCAGTGGCAGAAGTCGGACAGACCATATATGAAGCATACCGCCCGGATGAGATCATTTCTTATATCAAAGAAAATCCGGAATATGAAAATGTAACGATTGCGTTGTCCGGTGATACAGGATTTTACAGCGGTGCGAAGAAGATTCTGGAATTGACGAAAGATGACCCACAGATTGAGACAAAAGTGGTGCCTGGAGTATCATCCATCATATATTTTGCATCAAAGCTTGGCGTAACATGGGAGGATGCGGCACTAGTAAGCCTGCATGGAAGAAAAGAAAATCTGATGGCGGTCATTAAGGAGAATAAAAAGGTATTCGCCCTTGTAAGTAATGCAGAAGAGATCCGTCAGATCCTGACAAAAATGACGGAATATGGAATGGGCGAAGTAACAGTCAGGATCGGGACAGAACTTTCTTATAAGAATGAAGAGATTCAGACAGGAACAGCAAGATCACTGCTTCATTACAAAGGAGAGAATCTGGCGGTCCTTTATATTGAAAATGAATCCGGCGGCGAAAGCCCGGTGATTCCGGCAATTCCGGATGATACATTTGTACGTGGCGATGTACCGATGACCAAGGAAGAAGTAAGAAGCATTTCGATTGCTAAACTTAAGATTAAGAAGGATGCAGTTGTATATGATGTCGGAGCAGGAACAGGCTCTATTTCCGTAGAGGCCGCCATGGTTGCAACGCAAGGTAACGTCTATGCAATCGAACAGAAAGTGGAGGCGCAGGAACTGATCCGTGAAAATGCAAGGCGGATGCACGTGGATAATCTGCATGTGATAGAAGGTATGGCGCCGGAGGCACTGGAAGAACTGCCGGCACCTGATTGCGTATTTATCGGGGGCAGTAAAGGAAAGTTGTATGAAATCCTGGATGCTATCCGGAAGAAGAACCCATTTGTACGGGTGGTGCTCAATGCAATCTCACTCGAGACGATGATGCAGGTGTTAAAATATACGGAAGAGAATGAGATAGAAGAGGCAGAAGTCATTCAGGTAGCGGTAAGCCGTGCGAAAAAAGTGGGCAGTTATCATATGATGAATGGACAGAATCCGATCTATGTGATCAGCTTTACGAGCAGACCGGCAAAAAAGGAAGCAGATCCGGAAAATGAAGACGATTTCGTTCTGGAAGAAATCAATCTGGACGAGGTGGAACCGGAAGATATGACCGGAGATATGGCCGGAGATATTGTGGAGGATATTACGAAAGTGATCTCTGTAGGGGATCTGACACCGGAGAAAATCCGGGAAGAAATGGAGGAATCTGAGTAATGAAACTTCCTAGAATTCTGATTACTGCGATGAGAAGTGGCGCAGGTAAAACCATGCTGACCTGCGGAATATTGAAAGCAATGAAGATGCAGGAGATAAATCCTGCGTCTTTTAAGTGCGGGCCGGATTACATTGATCCAATGTTCCACAAGACTGTGATCGGCATCAGCAGCTATAATCTGGATTCCTTTTTGTGTGGAGAAAATGGAGTCAGAGAGATCCTGAAAAAAAATGGTGCCGGAGCAGATATTTCCGTAATGGAAGGTGTTATGGGATACTATGATGGGATCGCAGGGATCTCTTCAGAGGCGAGTGCTTATGACATTGCCAGAATTACCGATACCCCGGCTGTGATGATCCTGGACTGTAAAGGACTAAGCGTGTCTGCAGTGCCGTGTATCCAGGGGTTTTTGCATTATAAAGAAGACAGCCGTATCAAAGGCGTAATTCTGAACCGTTTGTCTCCGATGATGTATGGAAGAATGAAAGAGATGATCGAGGTGCGGACAGGAATCAAAGTCTACGGCTATGTTCCGGTTATGAAAGATTGTGCACTGGAGAGCCGTTATCTGGGACTGAAGCTTCCAAAAGAACGAAAAGATACGGAAGACAAACTCACAAGACTGGGAGAACAGATTCTGAAAAGTGTAGATATCGCAGGCCTTCTGGAACTGGCAGAAAATGCACCGGAGCTGCAGGAAAAGAAAACGCAAGGATATACATCAGAAATGGTAGAAAATTTGGCGGAAAATGCACAGTATAGTACAGAATCGGTTAGAACAAAAGATACGGTACGGATCGGGCTTGCAAGTGACGATGCATTCTGTTTTTTCTATCAGGATAATCTGGAACTGCTGCAGGAGATGGGAGCGGAACTGATTCCGTTTTCTCCTCTTTACGATAAGCAGATTCCGGAAAATCTGTCGGGACTTTTGTTCTATGGCGGTTATCCGGAACTATATGCAGAAGAACTAAGTAAAAATGAGTCAATGAAGACGAGTATTAAAAAAGCATTGAACGGCGGAATGCCATGTATCGCGGAGTGTGGAGGATTCATGTACCTGCAGGAATATATCAGAGATGAAAGCGGCACAGAATTTCCAATGGTTGGATTTTTAGAAGGGAAAAGTTATCCGACAGGTTCCTTAAAGCGATTCGGCTATGTTACCCTGACAGGGGGAAGAATATTCGGTAAAGAAGCAGGAGGTATCCCGGCACATGAATTTCATTATTATGATTCAGAAGTATGCGGGGAAGCATTTCTGGCGGAAAAACCAATGTCAAACCGTTCGTGGAAATGCATGATCAGTACCGATACGGTACTGGCAGGATATCCGCATATTCATTATTATGGAAATGAAAAGATTCCGGAGAACTTTCTGGAACAATGCAGAAGATGCAGGGAACAAGAGAAAAGAGCTAGGGAAAGAGATAGAACATAGAGAACAGAGAGGATAAAAGCATGGCAGAGCAAAGTTTAGAACAACTGGAACAGGAATTCCATCAGATCGTATCGGGCATTCATCCGGCAGATGTAGTAACGAAAGGAAATGCGCAGAAAAAGTGGAACTCCATTGCGAAACCGTTACACAGTCTGGGAAAACTAGAAGATCATATTATGCAGATTGCGGCACTGACCGGCGATACAGACGTGAATCTGAACCGGAAGGCGCTGATCGTGATGTGTGCGGATAACGGAGTGGTAGAAGAAGGTGTAACGCAGACAGGACAGGAAGTAACTGCAATTGTTGCAGAGAATTTTCTGACATGTAATACCAGTGCGGCGATCATGTGTAAAAAAGCCGGTGTAGACATCTTTCCCATCGATATCGGTATGGCAGCGGATACAAAAGTCCCAAGATATAAAACGGCAAATGGAACCGCAAATATGACCAAAGGTCCGGCTATGACAAGAATGCAGGCGTTACAGGCAATCTTAACCGGGATCCATCAGGTGAAGGAAAAGAAGGAAGCCGGATATAAGATCATTGCTACCGGAGAGATGGGAATCGGAAATACGACGACCAGCAGTGCTGTGGCTTCCGTACTTCTGGGAGACGAACCGGCAGAGATAACGGGACGGGGAGCAGGACTGACGAACGAAGGATTGGAAAGAAAAATACACGCGATCGAGAAGGCGATAGCGGTCAATCGTCCGAAATGGGATGATCCGGTGGATGTACTGGCAAAAGTAGGCGGATTCGATCTGGCGGGAATCACCGGACTCTATCTGGGAGGTGCTGTATATCGAATCCCGATTGTAGTTGATGGATTTATCTCAGCGGTTGCGGCACTTGCGGCCGTCAGAATCTGTGAGTGGGTCAAAGATGCGATGATTGTGTCACATGTCTCGAAAGAACCTGGAATGCAAAAGATCCTGAAAGAGTTACACATGGATGCACCATTGCATGCAGATATGTGCCTGGGTGAGGGAACCGGAGCTGTGGCATATCTTCCGGTGCTGGATCTTGCGGCAGAAGTGTATGGACGGATGAGTACATTTTCAGAAAATGACATCGAAGATTATAAAGAATTAGGTGAGAAAGAATGATACATCTGGTGACAGGCGGAAGCGGAAGCGGTAAATCTGAGTATGCGGAGAACTGGCTGACAGGCAGAAATAAGAAGGATGGTACTTACATATATATTGCAACCATGCAGCCATACACAGAAGAAACGATGAAAAAGATTGAAAGACATCACAGGCTGAGAGCCGGAAAAGGATTCCGGACATTGGAAAAATATACAGATCTATCAGAACTTGAGATACCAAAGAATCAGGGAATCCTTCTGGAGTGCATATCGAATCTGGTGGCCAATGAGCTTTACAGAGAAGATGGGACATTGAATGATTTAAAAGAAACAAAAGAAAAAGTATTGGCAGGAGTACGCAGACTGAGCAATTCTACGACACGTCTTGTAATTGTTACAAATGAAGTGAACGCAGATATAAACAGCTATAGCGAAGAGACGGAAAAATATCGGGAATGCATCGGAATGGTGAATCAAAGTCTTGCAGAGCTTGCAGATATAGTAACGGAAGTTGTGTATGGAATTCCGGTATGCATTCGTAAGGAGCAAAAGAAGTATGAAGAGTATAAAAAGAATATGGAATAGTTTCAAAATTGCGTTTTCTATGTACAGCAGGATTCCGATGCCGCGCAGCGAATGGACAGATGAAAATAAATCGTATGCAATGTGTTTTTTTCCATGGATCGGTGCAGTGATCGGACTTTTGTCTTATGGAGTGTTTCGGTTTTCAAAATGGTTTGATGGGAATGGAGGAGGAAATTATTCCTTATTTTTTGTAATATTTCTGATCCTGATCCCGGTATTTATTACGGGAGGAATTCATCTGGACGGATTTCTGGATACACAGGATGCGCTGAGTTCCTGGCAGACGAAAGAGCGTCGTCTGGAAATACTGAAAGATTCCCACGCAGGAGCATTTGCTATCATTTCATGTACCGTCTATTTTCTGATGTATATTGGCGTGTATTCTTGTCTGAGTGTACGGAGTATGGAAGTGATCGCATATAGCTTCATGTTATCGAGAACATTGAGTGGACTGTCTGTAGTTACATTTCCACAGGCAAGGAAGAAAGGTATGGTGGCAGATTTTTCGGAAAGTGCATCGACCAGAATTACAAGAATGGTATTGGGCATTTATCTGATTGTACTGTGTTTCCTGATTCCACTGACCGGAGGGATCTGCGGAATCGGATGTGTGATCTCGGCAGGCGTGGTATATGGATATTATTACCGGATGGCGATGAAGAATTTCGGCGGTGTGACCGGGGATCTGTGTGGATATTTCCTGCAGGTATGTGAACTTGTGATGGCGCTTGTCGTGGTAGTAGTGGATATCGTAGTAAAAAGCGGAATCATCAAATGATGAACAGGCTGGATAAAAGTGTGGAAAGAATGGAGAAAACAAGTGGCAGAAAGAAAACAGCAGAGAAATAGTAGAAAATAACAGAAAGATGAAAATACAGGATTGGAGGAAGGAAAAGAAGTCATGATCATGATAATAGGCGGCGCATATCAGGGAAAACTTGCATTCGCAAAGAAAATCTACCCAGATGTCACATGGGCAGACGGTGCGGTATGTACGGAAGAAGAACTATATAGCTGCGAAGGGATATATCATTTCCATCAGTATATCGAAAGAAAGATAAAGGAAGGAGAACCGATAGATGATCTTGCAGAAGAACTGATTCGGAAGAATCCGGAACTGATCCTGATCACAGATGAGATCGGATACGGGATCGTGCCGGTTGACCGGATGGAACGGGAATACAGAGAGCAGACCGGAAGAGTGTGCACGCGCCTTGCGGCATATTCGGAGAAAGTATACCGTGTGATGTGCGGAATCGGACAGGTGATAAAGGAAGTATGAGGATTTATCTGATACGTCATTCTATGACGAAAGGAAATAAAGAAAAACGCTATATCGGAACGACGGATGAATCTTTATGTCTGGAAGGAATACAGCTTTTGGAAGAGAGAAAAGGAATGTATCCTGAGGTTACATATGTCTATGTAAGTCCGATGAAGCGGTGCGTGCAGACGGCAGAGATCATTTATCCGGAGATGATGAAAGCAGGAGCATATAGCTGTAATGAAAAGTTACGGGAGTGTGATTTTGGCCTGTTTGAAAATCATAATTATATCGAACTTTCCGGCTGCTCGGAGTATCAGGCATGGATAGACAGTGGTGGAAAGCTGCCATTTCCGGAAGGGGAAAGCAGGGAAGCGTTCATCCGGCGGACACTAGAAGGGTTCCGGGAAGTCGTACGGGATGCGCAGGCACATGACCGGGAGACGATTGCGGTTGTGGCACATGGCGGAACAATCATGAGTATCATGGAACGGTATGCAGTAAAGGAAGACGGGACACCAGCAGGAAGTTATTATGATTATCAGATAAAGAATGGAGAAGGATATGAACTTAGAATTTCAGAGAATGACATATATGACGATCGCGATCGTGGCGGGCTTTGTTCTGGATCTGGTCTTCGGGGATCCAAGATGGCTGTATCATCCGGTGAGGCTGATCGGGCATCTGATATCGGGAACCGAAAGAATTATCAGAAACTGTCTGCCGGCGAATAAGACAGGGGAACGCATCGGTGGAGGGATTCTGGTGCTGGTGGTTGTGACGGTCAGTACAGGAGTTCCGGCGGTGATCTTATCGGTTGCATATAAGTATTTCTGGCAGCTTGGACTTGCACTGGAAAGCTTCTGGTGTTATCAGATCCTTGCAACGAAATCCCTGAAAGTAGAAAGTGACAGGGTCTACATAGCACTGAAAGACAAGGGCCTGGAGGCCGGGAGAAAGGCCGTGTCCATGATCGTCGGAAGAGATACACAGAATCTGACGGAAGAAGGTGTGACCAAGGCGGCCGTAGAGACGGTGGCAGAGAATACATCGGATGGTGTGATCGCACCGTTATTTTATATGCTGATCGGCGGAGCTGTTCTGGGATTTACATACAAAGCGATCAATACGATGGATTCGATGGTTGGATATAAGAATGACAAGTATCAGTGGTTTGGAACGGCAGCAGCGAAGTTAGACGATGTGGTGAATTTCATTCCGGCAAGGGTATCGGCAGTGTTGATGATCCTGGCTGCATATCTGACCGGAATGGATGGAAAGAATGCAGCACGTATCTTCCGAAGAGACCGCTTTAATCATAAAAGTCCGAACTCGGCACAGACAGAAGCAGTCATGGCGGGGGCGCTGGATGTGCAGCTTGCAGGAGATGCGTGGTATTTTGGAAAGCTGCATAAGAAGCCGACGATCGGAGATCCGGTCCGGGAGATGGAACTACTGGATATCCGGAGATCGCATAAGCTGTTATATGGGACGGCAATGCTTGGTTTGATACTTGGAATCATCCTCCGGATTCTGGTTCTGTAGATGATATTGATAATAAAAATCAAAAAACAAATAATATTATCTGCAAATTATGAATAAAAAGTTAGAATTGTGCAAACAATGTTCCTGTTGACTAACATAGTCAGTGCAACTTACAATATAAAAAAGAGGTAAAGAAGGTGTTAGTTATGCAGGCATTGTCAAAGGCGGCGGCTGGAAAAAGCTACACCATCAAGTGGATGTTCGGCATCCCGGAAGTTCTGGATAAGATCCGAAAATGCAAGATTGATGAAGGCAGTGAGATCACAGTCATTCAGAATTCCGGAAGAGACCTGATCATCAGGAGTGGTGAGAAGCGGATCGCAATGAGCAGCGATGCGGCAACAAGAATTCAGGTATAAGATTCCGGTTGACTATTTTCTGCAAAGTGAGTAAGATGGTTGTAGCAAAATAGCAGAGAGAGCGGTTTATCCGCACAGGTGAAGGAACGTTGGCAGAACCAAAAGAGACAGTTCACGGTGGAGACATTTACCGGAATCCATCTGTTACAGATTATTCTGTAAACAGTAACCCGCTGGGAGTTCCCGAAGCGGTACGAAAGAGCGTACAGGAAAGTGCAGACAGGATCATGTATTATCCGGATGTCAGATGCGACAGACTTCGGGAGTCGATCAGTGATTTTGAGAGAATAGAAAAAGAAAAGATACTCTGCGGCAATGGTGCTGCAGAGCTTTTTTTTGCTGTCGTAATGGCAGTGAGACCGAAAAAAGCACTGGTGACGGCACCAGCTTTTTCCGAGTATGAGCGGGCACTTGGCACAGTTGGAGCAGAGGTACAATATTACAGATTAAAAGAAGAACAGGATTTCCGGATACAGGAGGATATACTGGAACAGATTACGGAAGATACAGATATGATATTTCTGTGCAATCCCAATAATCCGACCGGACAGACAACGGAAAAAGAACTGCTGATCCGTGTGATGAACAGGTGTAATAAATGCGGTACGATACTGGTCCTGGATGAGTGTTTTATAGAGTTTCTGGAAGAACCAGAAAGATATGAATGCCGGGAGTATCTGACACAGTATCCGAATGTGGTCATTATCAAAGCATTTACGAAAATATTCTGTATGCCGGGTGTAAGACTTGGATATGCATTGTGTGAGAATGCAGCTCTTAGGAAACGAATGAGGGCAATGCTCCAGCCGTGGAATGTGTCGGTAACGGCACAGGAAGCAGGTGTGGCAGCACTTGTTGATTGCGAAGCATATTTAAAGAGAACGAGAGAATATATAAAAAAAGAAAAGTTCTGGATGACAGAGCGGATGAGAAAGCTTGGTCTGAATGTATGGGGATCGGAAGCAAACTATATATTTTTTAAAGGAAAAGCAGGACTGTATGAGAAGGCACTGAAAAGCGGACTGTTGATCCGGGACTGCAGTAACTATGAAGGACTGACAGAAGGGCATTACCGGATTGCAATAAGATCTGAAGAAGAGAATGAAAGGTTGATAACATGGCTGGAAAAATTATGATACAGGGGACAATGTCCAACGCAGGAAAGAGTCTTCTGTGTGCGGGACTTTGCAGAATATTCAAACAGGACGGATACCGGGTGGCTCCGTTCAAATCCCAGAATATGGCACTGAATTCCTTTATTACAGAGGATGGACTGGAGATGGGACGTGCACAGGTTGTGCAGGCAGAGGCAGCAGGCGTGGCGCCGCAGGTAGAGATGAATCCGATCCTGTTAAAGCCGACCAACGATGTAGGATCACAGGTGATCGTAAATGGTGAAGTCTTGAAGAATATGAGTGCAAGAGAATATTTTGCTTATAAAAAGCAGCTCATACCGGACATTATGAAAGCATTTCACAAATTAGAAGAAGAGAATGACATCATTGTGATCGAAGGAGCGGGAAGTCCGGCAGAGATCAACCTGAAGAAAGATGATATTGTAAATATGGGGCTGGCGAAGATGGTAGATGCGCCGGTGCTTCTGGTCGGAGATATTGACCGCGGAGGAGTATTTGCCCAGCTTCTGGGGACGCTTATGCTCCTGGAAGATGATGAGAAAGAACGTGTAAAGGGACTGGTCATCAACAAATTCCGCGGGGATAAGACAATCCTGGATCCCGGTATTGTTATGTTGGAAGAAAGAGGCGGCATTCCGGTAGTCGGAGTTACACCGTATATGCAGGTCGAGATTGAAGATGAAGACAGTCTGACAGAGCGTTTTAACATGACAAAGGGTGGAAAAGGTGCAGAAGAAAGGATCGGTCTGGTGGATATCGCAGTCATCCGGACACCGAGAATTTCGAACTTTACGGATTTCATGCTGTTGGAAAATGCTCCGGGAGTGAATCTGCGTTATGTAAAGAATCCAAGAGAACTTAGAAATCCTGATATGATTATCCTTCCGGGAACAAAAAATACGATGGGAGATCTGAAATGGTTAAGACAGAGCGGAATGGAAGCGAAGATTCTAAAGGCGCATGCCGGCGGCTGTGTGGTCTGGGGAATCTGCGGCGGCTACCAGATGCTGGGGCAGTCGCTCAGTGATCCGGAAGGCGTGGAAGATGGCGGCAGTATGAAAGGACTCGGCCTTTTGCCGGTAACGACTACATTTACCACAGAAAAGACCAGAACAAGGGTGAATGGAACACTCCTTCATGTGGAGGGGAATCTGAAAGCACTTGAGAATCTGAAGTTTGAAGGATACGAGATCCATATGGGAAAGACCGAACTTCTGGAAGGATGTCCGATGAATCAGATTCACGATACGGTGAAGAAAAAGGACAGACAGATTCCGGATATGGAGCCGGAAAACAGAATAGAGAACAGTACAGACGGAATCTCGCATGGAAATGTATACGGAACATACATCCACGGCATTTTTGATAAGGAGAAAATTGTATCGGAGATCGTAAAATCCCTGGCAGAAAAGAAAGGACTTTCAATGGAAGAAGTGGAAGGTGTAGACCTGAAAGCATTCAAAGAAAGCCAGTATGATCTTCTGGCAGATACACTCAGAAAACATCTGGACATGAAGGCAATCTATCAGATCATGGGAATGCAGAAATAATTTTTCGGGATTACTATGTATTCGTAAGGAGCTGTAGATACCAAAGTATGCAAGAGAAGTTGCCGATGGCAAGTTTTGTAGTTAGAAAAGATGAGATGTGGGCTATGACGGACTATGAAGAGAAAGGAAGAAAACGTTGAATATACAGAAAAATAATCACGCGGCACATACTAAAATAGAGATAGAAAATGTTCTTCCGACAGAGATCGAAAAGCGCAGCTTTGAGATCATTACGGAAGAACTGGAGCAGGAAGGCATCGTGCTTCCTGAGATTCAGGCACCAATTACAAAGCGCTGCATACATACCAGTGCGGATTTTGATTATGCGAAGAATCTGGTGTATTCCGAGCATGCGGTGGAGAAAGCACTCGAAGCGATCAGAGGCGGTGCTTCCATCGTAACCGATACACAGATGGGGCGTTCCGGAATTAACAAAAAGAGACTGGCACAGTACGGCGGTCAGGTATACTGCTTCATGTCAGATGAAGATGTGGCACAGGCGGCAAAGAAGAATGGAACCACAAGAGCTGTTGCCAGTATGAAAAAGGCGTGTGAACTGAACGAAAAACTGATCTTTGCCATCGGAAATGCACCGACAGCACTAATTCACCTGTATGAACTGATCAAAGACGGAAGAATCCGTCCGGAGCTCGTGATCGGTGTACCGGTCGGCTTTGTAAATGTGGTACAGTCCAAAGAACTGATCCTGACACTGGAAGATACCCCGTATATTGTAGCGAGGGGGAGAAAAGGCGGAAGTAATATTGCGGCATGTATCTGTAACGCACTGATCTATATGCTGTAGGGAGGAAGAATTTATGACATTACAGCAGTTAAGGTATATTACCATGGTTGCGGAGAAGGGGACGATAAGTGAGGCGGCAAAAGAGCTATTCATTTCCCAGCCGAGTCTTACCAATGCGATTCGGGAACTGGAGCAGGAGATGCAGGTGACGATTTTTCACCGGACGAATAAAGGGGTGACGATCACCGCAGAGGGAGATGAATTTCTCGCCTATGCAAGACAGATTCTGGATCAGGTCGGCCTCATGCAGGAGAGGTATCTGAATGTAAATGAACGGAACCCGAGATTTTCCGTATCCTGCCAGCATTATTCTTTTGCGGTCAATGCATTTGTAGATGTGATCCGTAAATTTGATGCGAGAAAATATGATTTTACACTGCGGGAGACACAGACTTATGAGATCATCGAAGATGTGGCGAAGCTGAAAAGTGAGATAGGTATTCTGTATACTTCTTCACAGAATGAGACGATCATCATGAAACTGATCCGTCAGAATGATCTGAAATTCGAAGAGTTATTCGTAGCAAAGCCACATGTATTTATCAGTTCAAAGCATCCGTTGGCAGATAAGGAAGCACTGACACTGGAAGATCTGGAGGAGTATCCGTATTTGTCATTTGAGCAGGGGGATTATAATTCCTTTTATTTTTCCGAAGAGATATTAAGCACACTGGACCGGAATAAGAACATCAAAGTCAGAGACCGGGCAACGCTTTTCAATCTGGCGGTCGGCCTGGACGGGTATACGGTAAGCTCCGGCGTGATCAGTAAAGAACTGAACGGTGAGAATATCATCGGGAAGCCGCTTCTGGTGGATGAATATATGCGGATTGGAACGATCGTGCGGAAAGATGTGGCACTGAGCCGGTATGGAAAGGTGTATATGGAAGCGTTGAAAAAATACACAGGCGGGATGTAAGAATAATTCAGAATAATGGTGAAAAGCAGTGGAAAAAGGTTTCGTTTGTAAAAGAAGTTGCAGAAGAAGTCTGGGAGGCTTAATATCAAATTGAATATATAAAAAAGATATGAAAGATATATCAAATATACGTTTCACATTTTTGATATTCTCTCGTATAATAGTCTGCTGAGGGGGATTGGTTTGAAAACGTAAAAACGTGTGAAAGCAATTCCCCGTTTTTTCTAAGGAGATGAAAACATGGGAGTAATGAAAAGTTTATTTTCCGGGAAACAGATGTCGGAGGCATTCATCTGTAGTGCATTTCTGGCTTTATCGGGAGGATTTCAGGATGCATATACCTATAATACGCGTAATGAAGTATTCTCGAATGCACAGACAGGTAACGTGGTGCTGATGAGCCAGAATTTCATGACGGGAAAATGGGAGGCGGGACTGAAGTATTTATTTCCGCTTTTTGCATTTGCTTTGGGTGTTCTGATCGCAGAACAGATCCAGCATAAGTATAAATATGCAAAACGTCTGCACTGGAGACAGGGAATTCTGGGAGCAGAGATTATAATCCTGTTCATTGTAGGATTTATTCCACAACGCGGAAATATGATCGCGACTGTTCTGGTATCCTTTGCCTGTGCGATGCAGGTGCAGAGTTTCCGGAAGGTGAATGGATTCTCATATGCGAGTACGATGTGTATCGGTAATTTGAGAAGCGGAACGGCAGCACTGTCTTTTTATCTGAGAGAAAGAAGACCAGAGCAGCTGCGCCAGGCAATGTATTATTTGGGAATCATAGTTCTGTTTGCGATAGGAGCCGGAATCGGCGGCAATCTTTCTGCCAATTACGGAATCCATATGATATGGGTATCGTGCGGACTTTTGATTGTCAGCTTCCTGCTGATGTTCCTGGATATAGAAGCACGGAGAAGCAGAGCATAATAGAAGAAAAAATAAGAGACATTGATCCGCTGTCAGATGCGGATCAATGTCTCGATTAGTTTCTGTGCTGCAATACTTTGTGGCCTGGAAGCATTTTGTACAAGACAGATGTGTCTTGCAGGAAGAGATTCTTTCAGATGAATCTGAAGAATTTCCCCGCGTTTCAGCGGTTCTTCTGCAAGTTTCTCCGGATAGAAGCCGATACCGAGATTGTGCTGGATCAGGGCCAGACACTGATCGGTAGATGTAACTTCCAGATCCGGACGGAACGGAAAGCCGTGGGAAGAAAAGTACTGAATATGAAGATCTCTGGTGCTGGTATTATTCTCCAGCGAGACAAAAGGATATTCCGCAAGTTCTTCCAGCGAGCAGATGTGAGAAGCCAGTTCTTTGTATTTCGGACCGGCGATCAGAATTTCCCGGAAAGAACCAAGGGAAATCTTCTGGAACTGCTTCTGGACCGAAAGAGGTGTTGTTACAACTGCGAAATCCACCAGCCCGCTTTCCAGGGAAGCGATTGCCTGCGGAGTGGAATGGTTGGAAATCTTAAGCCTTACATGTGGATAATGATTGTGAAATGCTTCTAATTTTGGCAGCAGCATAATACGTAGTGCATTTTCGCTGACTCCGATGGAGATGAGTCCGCTGGTAAGGCTCTGGTCACGCTTCAACTCGGTTTCTCCGAGCTCCAGTTGTTCAAAGGCAATTGCAACGTGGTTAAAAAGCTTCTGTCCTTCCGGAGTCAGTGAGACCCCACGGTTCGAACGGACGAAAAGATGGCAGCCAAGTTCTGTCTCAAGATTATTCATACACCGGGTAATATTCGGCTGGTTATTGTGTAATACCTCTGCCGCTTTTGTAAAACTGTGCTGTTGTGCGACATGGTAGAAAATGCGGTAATAATCGTATGTACTCATAATATCCTCCAAAATAATATATAAAATTGATATATAAAAATAATTTGCTATCTTTTATCCAGATGATGCCAGATAAGTATAATATATCCCATGTGAAAAGACAATGTTAAGAAATAAAAAATATATTACATTGTAGAAAAAAACGTAGTATACTGATTTATATTTTTTTATGAACAGATGTGTTTGTAACGAAAATAATGGATACACCTGAGAGGAGAGACTTAATTATGGTAAAAATGAATGTAAAATTTGAAACACCGGAACAGCTTGTAGAATTTTCAAGAATGTGTCAGAAAGTAGAGGCTGATACTCTGATTGAAGATACTGTACATAAACTTATCATTGATGGAAAATCAGTTATGGGAATGATGACAGTTACATTGAATCAGAGGCTGATCTTTGTAGTAGATGGTTCTGATGAGAAAGAGGTACTTTCTACATTTGAAAAATATCGTACGGAAGATATGGTACAGAAGCAGAATCTGGGTTAATAATTGCATTTTACAGATACTTGTGGTATCGTAGTCAAGGTGAAAAGAATAGAATGAAAACTGCAGGTGCCGGTTGGATAAGATTGATCAGAGCCGGTGAAAAGGGAAACAGGTGCAAGTCCTGTACGAACTCGTCACTGTGAGCAGGGAATATCAGAAAAGAAAAAAGTCACTGGATAACGGGAAGACAAGCTTCTGATGTATGGATCTGTGAGTCAGGAGACCTGCCTGTAGCGTACATGGAAGTAAATCCGGACCACGAGTAATTGGTTGTACAAAAATGGAGGAAAATTATAATAAATTCACAAGGCCATTTTATACCCTTTTACGGATGATTTCGTGGAAGGGTATTTTTGGTGACAGAAAAGTAGTAGGGAGAGAGTAAAAGATGAAACACAATTCCAAGCAATTTTTGGCCTTATTTATGGCTGTGTCTATGGCAGTTGCACCGGTATCGGGAGTGTATGCGGAAGATCAGAATGCAGCTGTAGAAGATACATTGAGTGAGAATAAACAGGATAATGATGAAGCTGGACAGACAGAAAGCAGTGTGACGACAGATACAAGTCAGGAAGTCACAAAAGAAGCCGGGAAAAATCAGGTAGCTGTTGAAAAGGTACAGAATACGCAGGAAGACGGAACCGCCCCACAGACGGAACCAATCGGCGAAGATGAAATATTTGAGAACATTACTGATATCAGCGGTATGGCAGGTGCTTTGAAAGACGGAGAATATAGTGTTGATGCGGATCATTTTTCGGCAAAACTGACTTCGGGTGGTTCAAGCAAGGTGAAGATTGAGTGTCAAAAAGTAATCGTAAAGAATGGAAAAGCAACAGCCTGGATAAATTTTAGCAGTTCTAAGTATGATAAAGTATGGGTGAAAGTGAATGGAACCCAGAACATATATCATGCAAAACCGAGAGAAGGCGAGGCCGGAGTTGCATTTGAGATTCCTGTTAATTTAAATAGTTCAATGACTTTTATGGCACATACCAGTTCCATGAGTGGAAAAAATATTGCATATACGATCAATATTGCAATCCCGGAAGATACAGTCCCGTCGACACCATCCACACCGGATCAGACCGTTATTACGGAATTAAGTTTCAAAGAGGGATCTGAACTCAGCATGAAAGAGGGAGAAGTTCAGAAACTGACACCTCAGTTCACACCGGCATTATCAGCATCTGAGACAGCACCGGATATGACATGGACTTCTTCTGATCCAAAGATTGTAACCGTTGCAAAATCCGGAACACAGGCTGAGGTGACCGCAGTGAAAGCAGGGACTGCTGAGGTGACTGTGTCTATTAATAATGCGGAAGGAACAGAGCTTAAAGCCACATGCAAGGTAACGGTAACAGCATCGGAAACAGAAAATAAAACCCTGACAGATGGAAATTATCAGGTAGATGTGGATACTGGAAATAAGATGTTCAAAGTTACGAATTGTATCCTGACATCTGAAAAAGGTAAGATGTATGCTGTAATCACATTAAGCGGAACCGGATATGATTATCTTTATATGGGATCAGCAGCCGATGCGGCAGAAGCTGCAGCAAAAGACTACATTTCATATGTGGCTGATGAGGCAGGAAAATATATATACAAAGTTCCGGTAGAAAGTCTGGATAAAGGAATTGCAGTTGCGGCACATTCCATTAAAAAAGATAAATGGTATGACCGTACACTTATATTTTCATCTGCCTCTGCAAAACGTATCATAGCAGACGGAACCTATCAGGTGAATGCTGAAGCCGGCGGAAAGATGTTCCGTGTTACGGATTGTGTTATGACTGTAAAGAATGGACAGATGACGGCGGCAGTTACATTAAGCGGTCGGGGTTATAACAGAATCTATCTGGGCGATGTAAATAACGCATCGGATGATGAAAAGAACTGGATCCTTCCGGATTCGCTTCTTGCAGAGCAGTATACATTTCAGATTCCGGTAGAGAAACTGGATGAGGTAATGACGATTGCCGTTCATACAACGAAGAGTAATAAATGGGATACCAGAACACTGACATTCCATTCAGAAGGCATGACTAAGATTGCGGACAGCAATCATGGAAATGCTTCGAATGGCAATAACGGAAGCAATGGATCGCTGACATCGGGCGGAAATAATAACAACCCGGGAAATACTTCCAATGGAAATAACTCAGGAAGTACAGGAAGCAATAACGGAAATACAGGAAATAATACAACAAACAATGGAAAACCGGACAAAGAATCAAAATACGAATCAGATCTGAACAAATCAACAGCCAGAGTTAACAGTGCTACAGGCTTAAAAGATGGTGTATACACACCGGACAGCTTCTCATGGTCAGGTGGAACCGGAAAGGTAAGAATCAGCTGTAGTAAGGTAACAGTTACCGGTGGCCAGGCATATGCAACGATCACATTCAGCAGTACGCATTACCAGTATGTGAAAGCCAATGGAAATGTATATTATCCAAGTTCCAAAACAGGAAGCTCCACTTCCTTTGTAATTCCGGTGGAACTGAATAAGAATAATACGATTGTAGGTATGACAACAGCCATGTCTGCAGCACATGAGATTAAGTATACGATTTTTGTATACATTGCGGAAGCAGCAAAAGCAAATGCATCAACAAGAGCCAATGGAAAAGAAATTACCGTGATCGGTGTAAATGGCAGTGACAGCAGTAAGACAGCAGCTGCAAGTAAGAAACTGGATGAAGTAGCACCTGAGATCATCGGCCTGGAATATCAGTCAGAGACAAAAGCCGAGCATGCAAAATATTTCAAAATCTATCATTATGATCAGGGGATCACACTTCTGGAAATTGATATGAGCAAAAAGACGGGAAGAAAAGCAGCCGGTAAGAAATGGAAACAGTCTTCGGATACAAGCGGACTGAATCCTGCAGAGCAGGAGCAGGCAGCACTGTATCTGAACAAAGTTGTAAAATATCTGATCGTTCCGGAAAATGCAGAGATTCCTGCAGGACTTGATAAGGAAGTTATCGTGGTGAGACAGCCGGCAGATCATATCTATGCAGGAACCAATAAGATCATTTCCAAGATAGCCAAACTGGGACAGAATGATAAAGTGACGGCAGTTGGTGTAAAGAAAAAGAAGTGTAAGAATGAGACTATCAAAGAAAAGATGGAAAAGAAAGAAATCATTTACACAGGTAAATCCGGCAAATTAAATTATAAGAAACTGGTAAAAAATAAATGTGATCTGGCACTCCTTTCTTCCGGTATCCTGCCGAAAAAAGGAAGTAGTAAGAAAGCTGCCAGAAAGAAAATGAAAGCTTATCAGAAGATGACCGAGAAGATGACGCTTCTTGAGATGCCGGTGATCGTTGACCGTTCAAAAGATGAAAAGGGAAAAGATGCAAAGAAAGAATGGGAAAAAGTCTATCAGGTAATCCTCGGATGTGAAGATCAGAGTGCAGAATAAGGATTATATAAGATGACCAGAATGCGGATCGCATAAAATGATCGGAATGCAGACAAAATATCATGTAATCAGAAAAAAAGTGGAGAAAAGAATGAAAAAGAGAACATATCGCTTGTTGTGTGTACTTGCAAGTACAGTGCTTCTGGTAACAGGAGCACTGACCGGATGCGGCGGTTCAGGCAAATCGGGAGTGTCCAAAGGAGACGGAACACAGCAGACAGAAGAAAACGGGGCAGAAGAAAAGAAAGCTCCGAAGATAGACGGACTGAAGTATCAGAAGACGATGCAGTTAAAATATGCCACAGGTTTTGATGTTTACTATTATAAAGGTGGATATAAATTACTGGATGTGCATGATGACAGACAGTATCTGATCGTTCCGGAAGGAAAGAAGAAACCGGCAGATCTGGATAAAGATATTGTGGTATTAAAACAGCCGCTGGATCACATTTATCTTGCGGCAACATCGGCAATGGCACTGTTCGATTCGATGGATGGCCTGGACAGTATCCGGATGTCAGGCGCACAGGCTTCAGACTGGTATATTGATAATGCGAAAAAAGCTATGGAGGAAGGCCGGATATTGTTCGCCGGAAAATACAGTGAGCCGGATTATGAGATGCTGGTAGATGAGGATTGTGATCTTGCAATTGAATCAACGATGATCCTGCATACGCCAAAAGTACAGGAAATGATCGAAGATCTGGATATTCCGGTATTTATCGACCGGTCCAGCTATGAAAGTCATCCGCTTGGCAGAACAGAATGGATTAAGGCTTATGCGGCAATGTTGAATAAAGAGGATGTGGCAGATACATTTTTCGAGAAACAGACGAAGGTGATCGAAAACCTGAAAGATTTTAAGAATACGGGAAAGACGGTTGCTTATTTCTTTGTTAATGCAGATGGAACAGTGGTCGTAAGAAGCAGTAAAGATTATATTCCGAAGATGATTGGTATTGCCGGAGGAAAATACATTTTTTCAGATCTTAAGAATACAGAAAGCAAGAGTGCTTCGGTAGAATTATCAATGGAAGAATTCTATTCAAAGGCGGAAGAAGCAGACTATCTGATCTACAATGCAACAATTGACAGTCCGATAAACAGTATTGCAGAGTTGACGGCAAAGAATGAACTGTTTAAGGATTTTAAAGCTGTGAAGAACGGTAATGTATGGTGCACCGGCAAATCACTGTATCAGGCAACGGATATAGTCGGTAATCTGATCACGGATATTCATCTGATGCTGACAGATGGAGATGAGAAGGATATGACATTCTTGTACAGGGTAAAATAATACAGTATAATAAGAATCAGGTGGGCAAAAGGAAATGTTCACCTGATTTTTCATCAAAGGAGAAATATAACGTGGCAGACACTTATAATCAGAAAACGGATCGGCAGGATACGGCCGGATCTGTTTATCAAAAGGAAATTTTTAAACGGCGTTCCAGATATATTCTGGTATTTTCTGTATTGACGGCAGCATTTTTGATTGTTACGGTTTTGAATATCAATACAGGAAATGTACATATCTCCTTGCCAGAGATACTGAAAATACTGGCAAGACGAGGAGAGGGCGGAACGGAAGCAAATATTATATGGAAGATACGTCTGCCACGGGTTCTGATGGCAGCAATCCTTGGGGGAGCGTTGTCATTATCTGGATTCTTACTTCAGACTTTCTTTTCCAATCCGATCGCGGGACCGTTTGTCCTTGGAATTTCGTCCGGAGCGAAGATGATGGTGGCACTGGCAATGATATTCTTTCTGGAACGCTATGCATTTGTGTCTTCTTATACACTGATTGTTGCGGCATTTATCGGAGCATTGATCTCCACCGGTTTTATTTTACTGCTATCCAGGAAAATGAAGCATATGGCCACACTTCTGGTAGGTGGAATCATGATTGGCTACATCTGTTCGGCGATCACAGATTTTGTCGTGACATTTGCAGAGGATTCAGATATTGTCAATCTTCATGGATGGTCACAGGGGAGCTTTTCCGGAATGAACTGGAGTAATGTACAGGTAGCGGTGATCGTGATCGGTGTGACGACTGTACTTACATTTTTCCTGTCTAAGCCGATCGGTGCTTATCAGCTGGGAGAAGCTTATGCGCAGAGCATGGGAGTGAATATCCGCTTTTTCAGGGTGGCACTGATTCTTTTGTCCAGTATTCTTTCGGCAAGCGTAACTGCATTTGCAGGTCCGATCTCATTTGTCGGAATAGCGGTTCCATATCTGGTAAAACATGCACTTCGTACATCGAAACCTTTGGTAGTGATACCAGGGACATTTGTTGGTGGAGCGGTATTCTGTATGATCTGTGATCTGATCGCGAGAATGGCATTTGCACCGATGGAATTGAATATCAGTACGGTGACTTCGATATTCGGAGCGCCTGTTGTAATCTTCATGATGGTGCGTGGGCAGAAAGGCAGGTAGAAGATGACAGAGTATTATATAAAAATGAAAGATCTCGCAGTGGGATATCAGGGGAATGCGCTGATAAGCGATATTAATCTGAAAATAAAAAAAGGCGAGATCGTGACACTGATCGGCCCCAATGGAGCGGGAAAATCTACAATATTAAAAAGCATCACCAGACAGTTAAAGCTGATTGGCGGGGAAGTATACATAGATAGCGAGGAAATCCGTAAACTTTCTTATAAAGAGATGGCAGTTAAGGCGGCCGTGATGCTGACCGAGAGGATGAAACCAGAATTGATGACCTGTCATGATATTGTAGCGACCGGGCGTTATCCTTATACCGGAAGACTTGGAATCTTGTCAAGGGAAGATGAGAGAAAGGTGGATGAGGCATTAGAGGCGGTACATGCACAGGAACTTGGAATCCGTAATTTTCAGGAAATCAGTGATGGACAGAGGCAGCGGGTGCTGCTTGCCCGGGCTATCTGTCAGGAACCGGAAGTGATGATCCTGGATGAGCCAACCTCTTATCTGGATATCCGTCATAAACTGGAACTGCTGACAATCTTAAGAAAGATGGCAAAAGAGAACGGAATTACTGTAATTATGTCTCTGCATGAGATTGATCTGGCGCAAAAAATATCGGATCAGGTTATCTGCGTCAAAGGCGACCGGATTGCCGAATTTGGTGATCCGGAAGAAATATTCACGGAAGCAACAATTCGTGATCTTTATGAAATCGACAATGGTTATTACGATCCGATATTCGGAAGTGTGGAACTTCCAAAGCCGGAAGGAGAACCGGAAGTTCTGGTATTATCTTCCGGTAAAACAGGAATCCCGGTCTACAGAAAACTTCAGAAAGCCGGGATCCCATTTGCCGCCGGAATCCTCTATCCGGGCGAGAGCGACTATCAGCTGGCACGGCTTCTGGCATCCGGGATCATCAGCGAAGAGCCATATGAACCGATATCCGACGAGACTTACCAGAAGGCATTAAAGATCATGGAAAAATGCGGAAAAGTAATCAATGCGGGAGTGAAAGTTGGAAGTATGAACCAAAAGATGGGGGAACTGCTTCGGATTGCGGAGGAGAGAAGGATGTTGGTTTCTATTTAATCATCATGGCGGCTTCCCCCGGTCCTGAATAATTAAATACCGGGAATTGTAACCGTTGTGATGCCGGAAGTGTATCTATCGGAAAAGTTGGAAAATTAAGGCATTCACTATAACTTTCCAGTTACACACAAAGGTTACAGCCCTCTATTGAATTCATTATCATTGGCCTATCACGACATGAGAAAGACTTGGTGTTATGTTTGATGCGTATTTTGGCGCGATGTGTAGATGTTCTTAGGTAGTTTGCCTTCCCGTTAAAGGGACGGAGCGAAGTGTTTGAGGCGAATGCCGAGTTTTGAGCGGAGGCCCTTTTGTTCTTAGGGAAGGCGGACTGCCTTAGAACATCTACATCGTGACATTCAGCAACAAACATAACACCAAGTCTTTCTCATGGACTGAGAGGTCACGATGATGAATTAATTAAATAGAAACCGAATTCAACGTCGCATAAAACTCCGGATAAGACACATCCACGCACTGACTATCCACTATCTGCGTTTCACCGTCAGATGCAAGTCCCGCAACCGAGAATGCCATTGCGATCCGGTGATCAAGGTAGCTTTGGATAGAAGCACCATTTAAATGTCCGGTACCTTCAATGATCATGCCGTCATCGGTTGGTGTAATATCAGCTCCCATCGCTTTTAATCCTGCAGTGACAGTATCGATTCGGTTCGTTTCTTTTACCTTTAACTCAGCTGCATCTCTGATGACTGTCTGACCATCTGCAAAGGCTGCCATAATTGCGATCATCGGAATCTCGTCGATCAGAGTCGGGATGATATCACCCTCGATTACAGTTCCTTTTAAGTGGCTGTAGCGGACAAGAAGATCAGCACGGCTTTCACCGCCCTCGATTGTCTGGCTGACGGTTTCGATATCGGCTCCCATGGCTTTGCAGACTTTTAAGAAACCGGCACGTGTGAAGTTGGTTCCTACATTTTTAACAAGAAGCTCGGAACCAGGAACTAACAGTGCGGCCGCAATAAAGTAAGCAGCAGAAGAGATATCGCCAGGAACACAGATCTGTTGTCCGTAAAGTTCTTTGCATGGTTCTACATGTGCAGTGGCAGTTCCGTCTGTATGAAGATCTGTGGCAACGTATGCGCCGAATCCCTGAAGCATAAGTTCCGTATGATTACGGGAAAGAGCAGGTTCTGTAACAGAAGTAGGACTGTCTGCATAAAGTCCGGCTAACAGAACTGCCGATTTTACCTGGGCAGAGGCAACCGGTGACTGGTAATGAATACCATGCAGAGCACCAGGTCTTATGTGAAGCGGGGCGCATCCGTTGTCGTTGAGACTTCTGATATGTGCTCCCATGGTGTTAAGTGGTGTCATAATGCGCTTCATTGGTCTGGAGTTCAAAGAATCATCGCCGGATAATGTAGTCGCAAAATTTTGCCCGGACAAAATTCCGGAGATCAGGCGGGTTGTAGTTCCGCTGTTTCCTACATTTAAAGTAGAAGCCGGGGCGGTCAGGCCGCGCAGACCTTTCCCGTGTACCAGGATACTGGATGGTTTCCTTTCAATCTCAACACCCATTTTACGGAAACAGTCAATCGTGGAAAGACAGTCGGCTCCTTCCAGAAAATGAGTGATCTCTGTGGTTCCAAGCGCAATGGAACCTAACATAATGGAACGATGTGAGATGGATTTGTCTCCCGGTATGGTTACTTCTCCTTTTAATCCCCTTGTGGGTGCAATTGTTCTAACGCTCATAAACGATATACCTGAATTTCTGCAGTAATCCTACGGCGCGTTTGCTGGAATCTTCGTCGTAGAATTCAATACGCAGAACCCCTTCTTCAAATTCTCTGTTGTGTACGATTCCAATGTTTTTGATACTGATATTATTGGAAGCAAGAATGGTTGCGATAGCAGCAATCCCACCGGCTTCATCAATGATGTCACAGTATACGGCAAATGCTTTCTTGATCGGTCCGGCCGAAGAAGATGGCATGGAATTACGATAATTTCTGGAGGATTCAAACCGGTTATAAAGATCCAGATCATCTTCACGTTCGATAGCTTCTTTGAAATCTTCCAGAGAGTCTATATACTGATCTAATATATCTACAATATTGTCCTTGTTCTTCAGGCAGATATTCTGCCACATGATCGGAGAAGAAGAGGCAATACGTGTGATATCTTTAAATCCTCCAGCAGCAAGATTTTTCATTATCTCATCATGTGTATCGTGTGTTTTGACAAAATTAACGAGTGAAGAAGCAATGATATGTGGGAGATGGCTGATGGTTCCTGTAATCTGGTCATGAAGCTGGTAGTCCAGAATAACCGGAAGGGCCTTCAGGCTTTCCACGAATTTTTCATAAGTTTGTACTTTTTCTTCAGCTACCTGAGGAGTCGGAGTAAGAATATAGTATGCATTTTCAATCAGCATAGCTTTGGAATTACTGTAACCGCTTTTCTCGGATCCGGCCATCGGATGTCCCCCGATGAAATACTTCCCAATACCGAGATTCTGCACTTCTTCGTGGATGTTCGTCTTTACACTTCCGACATCTGTGAGGATGCAGTCATCATTCAGATATTCCGTCAGCTGTTTCAGATAGGCTGTATTATATGCGACCGGTGCGCATAAGAATATATAGTTACAATTTTGAAAATTATTGTCAATGGTAGTTGCGGCAACATCGATCATAGATTCCTGGGTTGCAAGTGCAAGGGATTCTTTGTTTTTGTCGAAAGCCACAATCTCATAATCGGGATAATACTGGCGGATGGCCTTTGCAATAGAACCACCGATCAGTCCGAGCCCGATAAAACCAATTTTGTGTTTCATGATGTTTCCTCCTTGTGCTTTGATCTAGAAACTCAGTTCATATTGTAACGTGTTGTAAGAGGATTTGTCAATACTATAATGCTTTAAAGTGGAAAAGCGAATGGGGTAAAACGAGAAAATAGACAATCTGCAGTATAAAATTGCAAAGAAAATTCTGAAATAAGTGAAAATTCACATTTATTTGAAAATAAATACAAAAATAATATGGTTAAAGTGCATAAAAGTGTTGTAAAAAAACAGAAAGTTTAGTACAATATCTACATGAGATTTTACCAAAATAAGGAGGCAGCTATATGAAAGTTTACAGAACGGACGAAATCAGGAACGTGGTTCTCTTAGGACACGGTGGAAGCGGAAAGACCAGTCTTGCAGAGGCCATGGCATATGTGTCAGGGGCGACAAACCGTATGGGAAAGATTACGGATGGTAACACGATCAGTGATTTTGATAAAGAAGAGCAGAAACGTGAATTTTCAATCAGTACAAGCTTAATCCCGATTGAATGGGAGAAAGCCAAGATCAATATTCTGGATACACCGGGATATTTCGACTTTGTCGGAGAAGTCGAAGAAGCTGTAAGTGCCGCTGATGCAGCTGTTATTGTTGTATCCGGTAAAGCAGGAGTTGAAGTCGGTACAGAGAAAGCATGGGAACTTTGTGACAAGTACAAACTTCCAAGAATGATATATGTAACGGAGATGGATGTAGACGACGCAAGTTTCCGTCAGGTGGTACAGGACCTTACAGATCGTTATGGAAAGGTGATCGCACCTCATTTCCAGCCAATCCGTGAGAATGAGAAACTGGTAGGATATGTGAACGTTATCAAGAATGCGGCAAGACGTTACACAGGTGTCGGACAGAGAGAAGAATGTGAGATTCCGGAATATTGTAAACCAAATCTGGAGATTTATCGTGATAAGTTACTGGAAGCAGTTGCAGAGACAAGTGAAGCATTTATGGAAAGATACTTTGATGGAGATGAGTTCTCAGTAGAAGAGATTCGTTCTGCAATGCGTACCGAAGTTATGGACGGAGATATCGTACCGGTTGCTATGGGATCTAATATTCAGGCACAGGGAGTTGCAAACTTACTTTCCGATATCGTAAGATTTTTCCCAAGTCCTGATAATAGAAGCTGTGCAGGAATCAACCGCAAGACCAATGAGATTTTTGAAGGTAATTATGATTTCGCAAAAGCGAAATCAGCATATGTATTTAAGACGATGGTAGACCCATTTATCGGAAAGTATTCATTTATCAAAGTATGCTCCGGTGTATTAAAAGGGGATGATACATTATATAATGGAGATTCTGATGCAGAGGCAAAACTTGGAAAGATATATACAATGGTAGGTAACAAGCCGACAGAAGTCAGCGAATTATTTGCAGGAGATATCGGAGCAATTGCCAAGCTTGCGAATACAAAGACCGGTGATACACTGTCTACGAAGAATACGCCTGTTATGTATGGAAAGACAGAATATTCCAAACCATATACATATATGAAATATATCTGCAACAATAAAGGTGATGAGGATAAAGTATCTCAGGCACTGCAGAAGATGATGGCAGAAGATGTGACATTGAAAACAGTCAATGACAGTGAGAACCGTCAGACACTGCTTTATGGTATGGGAGACCAGCATCTGGAGATTACAGCAAGTAAACTTGCAACACGTTATAAATGTGAGATCAAACTGGAGACACCAAAGGTGGCTTTCCGTGAGACGATCAAGAAGAAATCCGATGTCGATTCCAAATACAAGAAACAATCAGGAGGACATGGACAGTACGGACATGTAAAGATGAGATTTGAAGCATCTGGTGATCTTGAGACACCTTATGTATTTGAAGAAGAAGTGGTAGGTGGAGCAGTTCCGAAGAATTACTTCCCGGCAGTAGAAAAAGGTCTGCAGGAAGCAGTTGTAAAAGGACCTCTTGCAGGATATCCGGTAGTTGGAGTAAAAGCTGTATTATATGATGGATCTTATCATCCGGTAGATTCTTCCGAAATGGCATTCAAGACGGCTACGATCCAGGCATTCAAGAAAGGATTCATGGAAGCTTCCCCGGTACTTCTGGAACCAATCGCATCTCTTACAGTAACAGTTCCGGATGATTACACAGGTGATGTTATGGGAGATCTGAACAAACGCAGAGGACGTGTACTTGGAATGAATCCTGTTTCTGGTGGAAAACAGGAGATCGTGGCAGATATTCCGATGACAGGACTCTTTGGTTATTGTACAGTGCTTCGCTCTATGACAGGTGGAAGAGGAGTATATTCTTACGAATTCAGCCGCTACGAGCAGGCACCGTCAGATGTGCAGGAAGCAGAGATCAGTAAACGTGCAAAAGAAGAATAAACTGCTAAGAAAATGTATAAATAGAAGAAAAGCCCGTAAGGGCTTTTTTTCTTAATACAAAGATGCTATAATCTCTTGTGTTAAAAATACAGGTATCCGGATAATAATAAAGATACAAAGTGGATAATTGTGAGGTCAGGGAATGAAAATTGTGATTATTGGGGACGGAAAGGTTGGTCATAAATTGACAACCCAGCTGTCCGAAGAAAATTATGATGTGGTTTTGATTGATCAAAATGAGGGAAAATTAAAGGAGGCCGTGAACAAGCTTGATATTTTCTGCATTACCGGAAATGGAGCAGATGTAGACGTTCAGAGACAGGCAGATGTTCCGCATGCAGATCTGGTGATCGCATGTGCATCGACAGATGAATTGAATATGTTAAGTTGTCTGCTGGCCAAGAGATTAGGCGCCAGACATACGATTGCACGTGTACGAAATCCGATCTATTATCGACAGATCGATCTGTTGAAAGAAGATCTGCATCTGAGTATGGCAGTCAATCCGGAAAGAACAGCGGCAAATGAGATTGCCAGGGTATTGCTTTTCCCGGAGACGAGTAAAGTAGAGACGTTCATGAAGGGACGTGTGGAACTGGTAGAATTCATTGTAAGAGAAGACAGTGCACTTGCAGGACTTTCTCTTGCAGAAGTATATCGGAAATTCCAGATTAAAATTTTGGTATGTGCAGTAAAAAGAGGTCAGAAAATCTATATCCCGGATGGAGAGTTTATTCTGGAAAAAGGCGATAAAATGCATATCGTTGCAGCGCATCAGGATCTGAAGTCATTTTTCCGTGCACTGGGACACAGAAATGCAAAAGTGAAAAAGGTACTGATCTGTGGTGGAGGACATGTATGTTTTTATCTTGCAATGCAGCTTTTGCAGGTAGGCATGCAGGTGAAGATCATTGAGCAGAATATGAAAAGATGCGAGGAATTATGTGAACTTTTGCCGAAGGCAACGGTTATTCACGGAGATGCAGCCAATCATGATCTTCTTATGGAAGAAGGAATCCATGAAGCGGACGCATTGATCGCACTTACCGGTATGGACGAAGAGAATATTATTATGGCACTCTTTGCAAAACTGCAGGGAGTCAATAAGATTGTCGCAAAGGTCAATGAGGATTCCAGAGCGCAGATGGTAGAAGGGCTTGGAATTGATTCGATCGTGTCGGCAAAAAGTGCAACGGCAGATGCAATTATGAGTTATGTCAGAGCGAGAAATGAATCTGCGAGCAATGTGAACGTAGAATCTGTGTATCAGCTCCTGGGTGGAAAAGTGGAAGCATTGGAATTCATTATCAAATGCGAATGCAGTTTCACGAATGTACCGCTTCGTGAACTGCGGACAAAGAAGAATAATCTGATCGCCTGCATAGGAAGAAAAAGGCGTATTATTATTCCAAATGGTGAGGATCATCTGGAAGTCGGTGACAGTGTAGTGGTCGTAACAATGGATCATATTGATAAATTCAGCGACATACTGGAATAAGGAGATAGACAAAGGTTATGAATACAAAAATGATAAGATATATCCTTTGCAGAATGCTGGGAGTTGAGGCAGTGCTTCTTATGATCCCGGTAATCGTAGCGGCATTATATCAGGAAATGAGTGGTATTGCATTTCTGATACCTGCGGGGATATTATTGTTACTGTTTTTTCTGGCAGGTGTAAAAAAGCCGGAGCAAAGTCATATTTACGGAAAAGAAGGTATGGTAATCGTTGCACTTGCATGGATTTTATGGTCTTTGTTTGGCGCAATGCCTTTTACGATATCAGGCTTTATACCAAACTACATGGATGCGTTTTTTGAGACGGTTTCCGGATTCACAACGACAGGTTCCAGTATTTTAAGAGATGTAGAAGCGCTTCCGCAGTGTCTGTTGTTCTGGCGGAGTCTGACTCACTGGATCGGAGGAATGGGAGTGCTGGTGTTTGTACTGGTGCTTACATCATTAGATAAAAAGAACTCAATGTACCTGATGCGTGCAGAGGTTCCGGGGCCGGAGAAGGACAAACTCGTTCCGAAAGCAATGTCTACAGCGCGTATCTTATATGGTATGTATCTGATCATGACGGTTGTAGAGATCATTTTTCTGATGCTGGGTGGAGTGAATCTGTTTGACAGTATGATCTTTTCTTTTGGATCCGCAGGAACAGGTGGATTCTCGAATTATGCAGACAGTGTTGCACATTTCCACAGTGCTTATATTGATGGAGTGATCACAACATTCTGTGCATTATTCGGAGTGAATTTTTCGTTATTTTATTTTATGTTGTTAGGTGATTTTAAGTCAGTCAGAAAGAATGAGGAACTGCGTACGTATATTATGCTGATCGTCGGAGCAACAGCGTTGATCACACTGAATATCCATTCGATGTTCCCGAGTATGATCAAGGCGTTCCGCTATGCAATATTCCAGGTCGTGACGGTTATCACAACAACCGGATATGCGACAACGGATTTTGCAAAATGGCCGATGTTCTCAAAATCAATACTTATGATGCTGACGGTCGTGGGAGCGTGTGCTTCTTCAACCGGAGGTGGTATTAAGGTATCCCGTCTTCTGGTGGGAATCAAATGTATAAAAAGAGAGATCGTACAGCTTGCACACCCGAAATCAGTCGGAATCATCCGGATCGGCGGTAAGAAAGTCGGTTCCGATATTCTGCGTACGATTTACATTTATTTTATAGCATATGTCGGAATTTTGATCGTATCGGTCATGTTGGTATCACTGGATAATTTTGATTTTGAGACGACATTCAGTGCGGTCCTTACAACACTTGGCAATGTCGGACCGGGTATGGCAAAGGTTGGACCGATGGGTAATTTTGCTGATTTTTCTATATTATCAAAATTAGTATTATGTTTTGACATGCTGGCAGGACGTTTGGAGATATTCCCGTTCCTAGTGCTGTTTACGGCACCGGCATGGCGCAGAAAATTTTAGAATAACAGGTGGCACTTAGGAAGCCGCCTGATTTTCTATACCAAAGTATCACTGTATGAGAGGAGAGAATTATGAAAGGTAAAACGAAAGCAATAATCACGGTATTTGTTGTAATCCTTGCAGGTATCTATTACTATGCGGCAATACCGGCGATCAACATTCATTCATCGGAGACATGGTTTTTTATCATGATCTTTCTGGTGATCCTGGCTGTTCTGTATCTGGGAAGAAAGAAATTGAACAGATATGAAGTCAGAGAAAGTAAAGTAGTAAAAGGATTTCTTGGAGTGATAGTGTTTCTAGGAGTTGTATATCTGTTGGGAACACTGTTTTCTTCTCCGGTTATTAATGCCAAAAAGTATCAGAAGCTTATGACAGTTAAAGAGGGTGAATTTACAAAGGATGTAGATGAACTGTCATTTGACAAGATCCCGCTTCTGGATAAGGATACGGCAGCACTTCTCGGTGACCGTAAGATGGGAAGCATGGTGGACATGGTATCACAGTTTGAGGCGGATGATATCTACAGCCAGATCAACTATAAGGGCAATCCGGTCCGTGTGACTCCGCTGAAATACGCGAGCCTGATCAAATGGTTTACCAACCAGAGTGAAGGAATTCCGTCTTATATCCGGATTAATATGGCGAATCAGTCTACGGAGCTTGTCAAATTGAAACAGGGTATGAAATATACAACGAGTGATCATTTCAACCGTAATATTTATCGTCATTTACGTTTCGCACATCCGACATATATTTATGGAGAGCTGAGCTTTGAGATTGATGAAAATGGAGATCCATATTGGATCGCACCGGTAAAGAAATTCAACATTGGATTATTTGGTGGTGAAACAGTAGGAAAAGTAGTAATCTGTAATGCTGTGACGGGAAAAACAAAGACATATGATGTCGGAAATGTTCCACAGTGGGTAGACCGTGTATATTCCGCAGACTTATTAGTAAATTTATTTGATTATTATGGAAAATTAAAACACGGATTCTTTAACAGTGTGCTGAGTCAGAAAGACTGTCTGGAGACAACGGACGGTTATAACTATCTGGCATTAAATGATGATGTGTGGATGTATACCGGAGTTACTTCTGTAAACGGAGATCAGTCAAATGTTGGATTTGTTCTGGCAAATCAGCGTACAATGGAGACGAAATATTATAAAGTAGAAGGTGCAACAGAATCTTCTGCAATGTCATCCGCAGAAGGACAGGTGCAGAACCTGAAATACCAGGCAACATTTCCATTACTTTTGAACATTGCGGGTGAGCCGACATATTTTGTTGCATTAAAAGACGATGCCGGTCTGGTTAAAAAATATGCCATGGTAAATGTTCAGAAATATCAGATCGTTGCAATCGGGGACAGTGTCAGCCAGTGTCAGGAGAATTATAACGAACTTCTTCTGAAAAATGGTGTGAAGGAAAAAGAAAAGGACACGCGTAAGGAAGAAGAAATATCCGGAAAAATTACAAAGATTGCGCAGGCGGTTCTGGATGGAAATTCACATTATTATCTGATGTTGGAAGATTCTGATGCGATTTATGATGTGTCAGTAGCAGATATTATTGATGTAATAAAGTGTGAACTTGGAGAACAGGTGACAGTCACTTACAAAGAAGATAAAGATGTCAATACGGTTACCAAACTTGACATCGGTGAAAAAGCAAAAGATAAAACTTCTTCTGATAAGATAGAGAAGGAAACAGGTACACAGGAGTAACAAGATTCATCATATAGAAATGATGCAGGAAATGAGAGAGGATAATGGAAATTAGTATACTTCTTGCGGAGCAGATTTTGGCTATGTTTCTTACGATGGCAGTGGGATTCGGAGTGGTCAGGGCTGGTCTTTTTAAAACAGAGGACAGCCGGATCATTTCAAATATGGTTGTGTATATCTGTAATCCGTGTGTCGTTGTTCATTCGTTTCAGATTGAATTGACAGATGATAAGATTAAGGGGCTGATGATCGCAATCGGACTGTCAGTGGTTTTGGAGATATGATCAGTCCGGCGAGTATGATGGTAATTGGTATGGTGATCGGAGATGTGGATCTGAAATGGGTATTCCGTCAAAAGCGTCCGTACCTGATCTGCCTGCTCAGGCTGATCGTATTCCCGCTGATTGCGGTTGTTGCCTTCGCCGGATTGGAACGGAGTGGAATTCATCCGGATGCGGAATATATTCTGATGATTGTTCTGATTGCAACGTCAGCTCCGGCGGCAGCAATGATCACACAGCTTGCACAGATTTATGGAAAGGATTCCAGATATGCGAGTGTGATTAATGTAATGTCGGTGATATTCTGTATTATAACGATGCCTGTGATGGTGCTGAGTTATGAAATGCTGATTGCATTATAATAGAGTAAGACAGATAAAAGCTCTGCAATATGTATGAAACATATTGCAGAGTTTTTTTGCAGAGTTATAGTTCTTCACTGTATTGTGAAATTTTATCCAGTACCCGTTGCTTCTCATCTCCGGTAAGTGGAACCGGGCAGTAATCGTTGTAACCGCTGGAAGAAGTGATGGAGCAGGGAATGATATTTAATTTGCTGCTTTTCTTTAATTTCCCTTTATGGAATGTGAATGTCTGCTGTATGATCATGCTATCCGTATCGCCAGGTGTAGAATTGCCGCCAAAGCAGAAATTGCCAAGGCTGTAGCAGATGTATTTTCCGTTGTATTTTTCAATGCCCTCGAGCACATGTGGGTGGTGTCCGATTACAAGGTCTGCACCTTCATCAATGGCGAGATGTGCAAGAGCCTTCTGGTTCTCGTCCGGTGTATATTGCTTTTCAATTCCCCAATGGAAATTTACGATGATAATCTGAGCACCGGCTTTTTTCAATGCTTTGATATTCTTTTTTACCTGCGATGCACGTTTTTGGTGATCCGCAAGCTCATAGATTCCGGTAACACCGACTTTGATTCCTTTTACTTTGAAGATCTTCACCCGGTTATAACCAAAGGAAGCAATTCCGGCATCGTCCAGTGCGGAGATTGTATCGGTGTAGCTCTTCTTCCCATAGTCATGACTGTGGTTATTAGCGAGATTGGCCGCTTCGATGGAGCTTCCGGAAAGGATTGCAGCATATTTGGCAGGTGCTTTGAAGGCAAAGGTTTTGGCCTCCCGGGCAGTTTCATCTGTCAGGGTTCCTTCCATATTGACGATAGACAGATCATCTTTTTGGAAAATGGATCTGACGTTCTGGAAGAAATAGTCGGCACCGTATGATTCGTAATAAGCATTCAGGCTGGTAGAATAACTGAAATTTTCATCGGTTCCCAATGTACAGTCTCCGGTGGAACTGATAGTAAGAGAAACCTTGTCTGGATTTTTTTTATTTTTTTTACTGATGGTTACGGTTTCTAATTGAACAGCTCTTTTTGAAGAATCTGCCTTTGGGGAAGTGTTTTTGGTCGAAGTCTTCTTTTTTGAAGCAGATTTCTTTTTGGTTTTATGTTTTCCGGCAGTGCTTTTGGTACCGGCTGTTTTATTTGCCGAAGTTGTAACTGCAGGGACGGTGAATTTATTTACAACAGTGCGGATGGCAGCTCGGACCAGGAATATAAATCCAATCAGGATCAATACCATGGCAATGATTAATAAGATACGTTGTATCTGTCGCTTACGTCTCCTTCGGGCTCTCTTCTTTTTTGCATCTTTGATTCCGCTCATACTTTTTCTCCTGTATTTTAAAATACTATCAGTATTTCAGACAACAAAAACGACAGTCCATTGTAGAAATGGACTGTCAGATCTTTCTATTCAGAAAGGATTAGTTCAGATATTTGCATCCTTCCATATTTACGTCAGCAAGATCTTCTTTGCTTGCACTGATGCTGACATAGAATTCAACTTCACATTCTTTGGAAACCTGTTTCAGGCGGTCGATAAATGCTGGAATATTATCCAGTGAGATATCGGCATGTTTTAAGATTCCGTCAATAAATACACATTCGATATCATGATTAGAACTGTACATACCATATAAAAATCCAATATATTCGTCAATATTGGTGATTGCCGGAAAATCATCCATACAGATAGTACGGATATCAAAAGTTACACTTGCTGTGTCGCGGTGAGTTTTTTTGATGAATACGACGTTTCCATTACATTTTTTTGCAGCCTCGTTAGCCTGCTCGATCATCTGCTGTGTTTTTCCTGTTCCTTTAGGACCTGCTAATAAATAAACCATGGTAAACACTCTCCTTTATGTATCATATTTACTGATCTGCATCAGTAGTAATTACTTATCCTTATTATACACTATGGAACTGGCAATAACAACCAAAAAAATGAATTTTCTGACAATTTTTTTGGATAAAATGTTGCTGAAAGCAGAAGGCACAGTGGATTTATACACTTTCTTAAAGACAGGCCTTGACTTATTTTAACATTCTTCATATAATAATGAAGAATATTGAAAAAAGCGCAGAAGAGGAGTATTAAGAGTCCAGCGTTATCAAGAGAACTGTCGGTTGGTGCAAGGCAGCAGACGAAGACTCCCAACTCGCCTCAGAGTTCTTTTGCTGAACAGATCATGTGGATAGAGAAGATACGGGATACAAGGTATTTATCCGGAATCATGATAACATAGGCAGAAGCGGGAACTTCCCGTTACAGAAGATCAATGAGTGCATCTGACAGATGATGTCGGGTGAAAAAGAGTGGTACCACGGAATATGAGCCTTTTTCGTCTCTTATAAAGCGAGATGAACAGGCTTTTTTTATACCAAAGTATGCAAGCAAAGCTGTCAGGTATGAGTAGTTACCATATAAAAAACAGGAGGACGAAAAAATGTCAAAAATCCCTTATAACCATAAGGCAATTGAAAAAAAGTGGCGTGAAAAATGGGAAGAAAACCCGGTAAACGTCCAGTATGATGAGAATGGAAATAAGAAAGAAAAATATTACTGTCTGGATATGTTCCCATATCCGTCAGGAAACGGACTTCACGTAGGTCACTGGAGAGGATATGTAATCTCTGATGTATGGAGCCGTTATAAATTACAGCAGGGCTATTACATCATTCATCCAATGGGATGGGATGCATTCGGACTTCCGGCTGAGAATTACGCAATTAAGATGGGCGTTCATCCGGAGATCTCCACAGCTGCCAACATTAAGAATATCAAACGTCAGATCAATGAGATCGCGGCTCTTTATGACTGGGACAGAGAAGTAAATACAACAGATCCGAATTTCTACAAATGGACACAGTGGATCTTTGTTAAGATGTTTAAAGAAGGTCTTGCTTATGAGAAAGAATTCCCGATCAACTGGTGCCCTTCATGTAAGACAGGTCTTGCAAACGAAGAAGTAGTCGGTGGAAAATGCGAACGTTGCGGAGCAGAGGTTACAAAGAAGAACTTACGTCAGTGGATGTTAAAGATCACAAAATATGCAGACAGACTGTTAAATGACCTGGATAAACTGGACTGGCCTGAAAAGGTTAAAAAGATGCAGGCTGACTGGATCGGTAAATCTTACGGAGCAGAGGTTGATTTCCCTGTAGAAGGAAGAGACGAGAAGATCACAGTTTACACAACAAGACCAGATACCTTATACGGAGCAACATTCATGGTTCTGGCACCAGAGCATGAACTGGCTAAGAGTCTTGCAAACGATGAGACAAGAGAAGCAGTAGAGCAGTACATTTACGATGCTTCTATGAAGTCTAACGTAGACCGTATGCAGGATAAAGAAAAGACAGGTGTCTTCACAGGAAGCTATGCGATCAATCCGATCAACGGAGCAAAAGTTCCGATCTGGCTGTCTGATTATGTACTGGCTGACTATGGTACAGGAGCAATCATGTGTGTACCGGCTCACGATGATCGTGACTTTGAATTCGCTACAAAGTTCAATATCCCGATCATCCAGGTAATTGCAAAAGACGGTAAAGAGATTGAGAACATGACAGAGGCTTATACAGATGCTGTCGGAACCATGATCAATTCCGGAGAATGGAACGGACAGGAATCTTCTGTACTGAAGAAAGAAGCACCACATATCATCGAAGAGCGTGGAATCGGACGTGCGACAGTGAACTTCAAACTGCGTGACTGGGTATTCTCTCGTCAGAGATACTGGGGAGAGCCAATCCCGATCGTACATTGTCCAAAATGTGGAAATGTACCGGTACCGGAAGAAGAACTTCCACTCCGCCTGCCTGAAGTAGAATCTTACGAGCCTACAGGAACAGGAGAATCTCCACTGGCTGCAATTGATGAGTGGGTAAACTGCAAGTGCCCTCAGTGCGGAGCTGATGCAAAGAGAGAGACAAACACAATGCCACAGTGGGCTGGATCTTCATGGTACTTCCTGCGTTACGTAGATAACCACAATGATAAAGAACTCGTATCAAGAGAAAAAGCAGATGAGATGCTTCCGGTAGATATGTATATCGGAGGAGTAGAACATGCAGTACTTCACCTTCTGTATTCACGTTTCTACACCAAGTTCTTATATGATATCGGAGTCGTAGACTTTGACGAGCCATTCCATAAACTGTTCAACCAGGGAATGATCACTGGTAAGAACGGTATTAAGATGAGTAAGTCAAAAGGAAACGTTGTATCACCGGATGATCTGGTAAGAGACTATGGATGTGACTCCCTGAGAATGTATGAACTCTTCGTTGGACCACCGGAGTTAGATGCTGAGTGGGATGACAGAGGAATCGACGGAGTAAACCGTTTCCTGAAACGTGTATGGAACCTTGTTATGGACAGCAAGGACGCAGACATCACAGCAACAAAAGAGATGATCAAAGAGCGTCACAAACTGGTATACGATGTAACAACACGTCTGGAAAGCTTCAGCCTGAATACAGTAATCTCAGCATTCATGGAGCACAACAACAAACTGCTTGAGATCGCTAAGAAAGAGGGCGGAATCGACAAAGAGACATTATCTACAATGGCAGTACTTCTGTCACCATTCGCACCACACGTTGCAGAAGAACTGTGGGAAGAACTGGGACACACAGAGAGCGTATTCAAAGCCGGATGGCCAAAATACGACGAGAACGCTATGAAAGATGATGAGATCAAAGTTCCGGTACAGATCAACGGAAAGACAAAAGCAGTTATCGAGATCTCTGCAGACGCTTCCAAAGAAGAAGCACTTGCAGCAGGTAAAGAAGCAATTGCCGACAAGCTGACAGGAAATGTGATCAAAGAGATCTATGTTCCGAAGAAGATCATTAATATTGTAATGAAATAAGAAATTCATATAGAATTATAATGAATGGGGAAAGAGGGTTGCCTGAAAGAGAGCGGGTGATCCTCTTCTTTTTTATAGTCAATATAAGTTATAATTTATTGCAATTATATATACTGCTGTGTTAAAATACAACAAAGCATATTTCAAAATTGTCAAAGGTGTGTGTCACCGTCTATAGTCTGATTACATTTCGGAAATCTATGCTTTTATACCAGGAAAAAAGCAGGGGTCCGAGCAAAACAATCAGATTCCGTAATACAGATATAAGGACAGTATTTGAGATAATCCAGATGATTTATGAACGGGATTATAAAAAGATGAATGCATTCATTGTATGGAGAAAAAGAATTGATACTGAATTAGCACTCGTTGAATATGTGTAAGGCATTGGAAGAACTATCCGTTATTTGAAAGATAATAGAAGATTTACAAGGAGAAGTATAAAATGAATATTACAGTATATCTCGGAGCAAATGAAGGAAATGACCCATTTTTTAAAGAAGCAGTGCGTGAGTTGGGAGCGTGGATTGGAACAAATGGAAATACTCTTGTATATGGCGGTTCAAAATCTGGCCTGATGGGAGAACTTGCAGAAAGTGTATTGCAGGCCGGTGGTAAAGTAATCGGTGTAGAGCCACAGTTTTTTATTGATGCAGGATTTGTATATGACGAGATTACGGAACTGATCACGACGAAAGATATGTCAGAAAGAAAGGCAAAGATGATAGAACTTGGAGACGCGTTCATTGCATTTCCGGGAGGAACGGGAACACTGGAAGAGATCACGGAGGTGATGTCCAAGGTATCGCTAAAGCATTTGGATGCACCGTGTATTCTATATAATCTGAACGGATATTATGACAGCCTGAAGCAGCTTCTGGAGCATATGATAGAGATGGATCTTTCATCCAGAGAAAAGCAGGAAGGAATATATTTTGCAGAGAATCTGGAAAAAATTCAGAAGTGTCTGGCTAAATAGAGGGGATGTCATGAAAGAAAATAAGAACAGGATGATTGACCGTCAAATCAGAAAAATGATAAGATAAAAAAGGTACAAAATGAGAGACCAATGAGGAAAGGAATGAACTTCGATCAGCTGAAATTAAATCTTCAGGGAGAGGTTACATTGAATTATGGTAAGTTTATATCTACGGTTATTAACTTTCTGATCACATACAAAGGTTATAATTCCGCTGTTGAATTTAGTATCATTGGCTAATCATGACATGAGAAAGACTTGGTGTTGTGTTTGTGGTGTATATGGAGGGATGTTTAGAAAAACTAACGGAGATTTGGACGCCCTTAGATTTTCTTACATCACGGAATCTTAGCCACAAACATAACACCAAGTCTTTCTCATGGACTCAGAGGCCACGATGATAAATTAAATACCAATTGATTGAGTGAAAAGCCGCGACTTTTCTAATCGTTTATAAAATTCAGAATAAAAATCCCCATCTTCCGGATAAGGCGTAAGATAAAACTGCGTCAGCACATGCATACTGATCGTCCTGGCGGTTCCGTCAGAATTCGCAGAAGAATCGAAAGCAAGATTCATAACATATTCCTGAAGGTCTTTCAGAAAGAAATGCCAGTCGGCTATATATTTTTCATAAGTTTTCAGATTCGGTGTATCCAACCATTTCTTGATTTTTACTTTGGAACGGTCTGTTTTTGGACATTCATGTATCTGTAAGAAATACTGGAAAGACCGATTTTCATAAAAGCGTCCAAGAGGAAACATACGGCAGATTCCGGGACGGAATGCATGGACCGTACAGCGTCCATTAGTATCCAGAAAGGAACAGGCTTCTTCGGCTCTGGCCATTTTCAGATTCGGAAGAATGATACCGTCTACAACATTAAGTTCCAGAGGGCCGGTCAGCAGTTCGTTTACAGATTTGGAAAGATTGGTGGAAAGCCGGTATACATCCAGTGGATCAAGGACGATGGAATTTCCCATGCCATGACAACAGGCAGAGCAGCCATCACATCCTTTACAGTCTGTCTTGGCCATGTCATTGCTGCTATATAATCTTCCATCGGATATTTCATCCAAATTAATTTCTCTTAACATATTTATTACCTCATATCTGTGTTTATCGTTTTCTTGTATAGACTTGTTAGATAAGTTAATTATAGTGTAAAATAGAGAAAGATGCAAATAAAATAGAAGGGATGAGGAAAGGTATGAAATTTTTTCATTTATCGGATCTGCATATTGGAAAGCAGCTTCATCGTTATAATTTAAAAGAAGATCAACAGGTGATATTAAAAGAAGTTATTACTTATGCAAAAGAATTACGGCCGGATGCAATTGTAATCGCCGGAGATATTTATGATAAGTCCGTTCCATCGGCAGAAGCTGTGAATGTATTTGATGAGTTCCTGACGGATCTTTCAGAGATTACACCAGAGATTCCGATTCTGATTATCAGTGGAAACCACGATTCGCCGGATCGTCTGAAGTATGCATCTGAGATTTTAAAGAGACATCATATTTACCTTGCCGGCAATGTTCCTGAAAGACCGGAAGAACATATTGAAAAAGTAACTTTGCATGATGCATATGGAGAGGTGGATTTTTATCTGCTTCCATTTATGAAGCCGGCATATGTAAAAAATATTTTTGTTGATGGAACACCGGAAACGTATTCAGATGCTGTAAAAGAAATTATTAAACGGGAAAAGATAGATTATAAAGATAAAAGAAATGTATTAGTTTCACATCAATTCTATGTGGGCGAAAAAGCGGAAAGCCCGGAAACCTGTGATTCGGAAGTGTTTTCTGTAGGTGGGATTGATAACGTAGATATTGGATCGGTGAAAGAATTTGATTATGTAGCACTGGGGCATCTTCACGGTGCACAGTGTATCGGAAAACCGGAGATCCGCTATTGTGGAACGCTTTTAAAGTATTCGGTCAGCGAGAGTACACAGAATAAAAGTCTTACCGTGGTGACATTAAAGGCAAAAGGCGAGAAGCCGGAAATTGAAAATTACCCGCTGCATCCGTTAAGAGATGTCAGAAAGAAAAAAGGAACACTGGATGAGATTATAAAAGAAGCCCAAGAGACGGAAAAAGATGATTATATCAGTATTACACTGACAGATGAAATCGATCCGTATAAGCCGAAAGAGCAGCTGGAACGGATATTTTCCCATATACTGGAGATCCGGGTGGATAATCAGCGGACAAGAACAAAATTAAAAGAAATGGATGAAGAACTGGTCATGAAAGATCCTTTTACTTCTTTTGCGGAATTCTATAAGGAGATGCAGGGAAGAGAGATGAATGGGGAAGAAGAGACGATCATGAAAGAAATCTTCGATAAGGCGAAGGGAGTTGAGTAGATGAGACCGGTAAAGCTAATTATGTCGGCATTTGGATCATATGCCGGTAAAACAGAGATTGATTTTACGGAGATCCCGAATGGTCTGTTTCTGATTACAGGAGATACAGGTGCGGGTAAGACGACGGTCTTTGATGCGATTACTTATGCATTGTATGACAGGACCAGCGGAGGAACCAGAGATGGAAATATGATGCGAAGCCAGTATGCTGGAGAAGAAACGAGTACTTATGTAGAGTACACTTTTTTGTATCAAAAGAAAGAATACAAGATACGAAGAAACCCGGAATATCTACGACTTGGGAAAAGAAGATATGCAGACGGGTCGCCGAGATATGTGAAAGAAACTCCGAAGGTAGAACTGACATTGCCGGACGGCAGCATATTCAAAGGAAAGAAAAGAGAGACAGATCAGAAGATTTCCGAGATTATCGGACTGGATGCAGACCAGTTTACGCAGATTTCCATGATTGCACAGGGAGAATTTCTCAAGCTTTTGCTGGCTGAGTCCAGGGAACGGAAAAAGATATTTTCCAGAATATTTCAGACGCGGTTTTACTACAGGATACAGGAAGAACTGAAAAAACAGGCTGTACAGTTATATGTGAAGCTGGAACAAAATCTTCAGGAAATGAAACTTGAGATGGCCAGAGTGGAATATCCGTCATATAAGAAGGATGGAGGTGTGTGGCCGGAAGAAGTTCAGCTGGAAAAATGTACAGAAGAAAATGAACTTATAAAGCAGTGGAAGGTGATTGCCGGGCAGGATATTCCGGACAGAGAACGTATATCCGTGATTTTGAAAGAGATCATTGATCAGGGAAACCGGTGGGAAAAAGTATGCAAAAAAGAATCTTCCCGGGCGCAGATGGTACTGGAAGATAAGAACCGACTGCTGAAGGAAGCAGAACTGCTGAATCAGCTCTTTGATTCGTATGAACGGGTATTGAGCCGACTGGAAGAAAAAATGCCGGAAAAAGCGAAATATGAGTTTTTAACAGGACGGATACAAACAGGTAAAAAGGCGGGACGTGTACTGCAAGAAGAAAAAAGGTATCTGGAGGAAGAAAAGCGCCTGACAAAACTGGAAGTACAGGAACGTAGTCTTCAAAAGGAATTACAGGAATGCCGGAAGCAGCTACAGGAATTAACAGACAAACAGAAAGAAGCTGGCCGGGAAAAGACGGAAAAAGAGACAGTACTTACAGAAAAAAAGGTGCGGATACAGGATGCAATTTTACAGTATCAAAGTATGAATGCAAAAAAAGAAGAATTAGATAAAATTACAAAAGAAATAAAAAACTATCTTAATCAATCGGAAACCATACTACAGAAGAAAGAAATCCTGCAAAACAATCGAAAAGAAATATTAACATTTCTAAAGAAATATGAAAAGATAGAAACATGCATAAATGAATGCAGGAATCAAAAAGAACATATAGAAGAACAGATACGCCATTACGAAGAGCTTGACCATCAGGAAGAGAGAAAAGAAGAATTAAAAGAAGACTGCGAAAGAGCAAAGAAGGAAGCAGACAGGGAGCAGAAGAATTATGAAAATGCCTGGGCGGAATATGAAATGAAGTATCACAAGTTCCTGAATGAACAGGCGGGGATACTTGCTTTGAATCTGGAAGATGGGCAGCCTTGTCCGGTCTGTGGTTCCAGAGAACATCCACAGATTGCAGCCTTGAGTGATGAGGCGCCGACGCAGGCGGAAGTGGAACTTGCAAAAGCTGAAAGGGATAAGAAAGAAAAAATAAGAGATATAAAAACAGAAGCATTCAGGAAATGTCTTGCGGGATATCAGGCAGCACAGGAAATCTGTCTGACACTTCGAAAGAATATAAAAGATGAGGTGGAAGATATAACTGGAATTGGCTGGAAAGAGAAGATACAAAGCCTGAAGCGTACGCTTATGGAAACGGAAAAAAGATTGAAACAGCTGGAAGAAATTTTTGAAAGATGTAGAACGTTAAAAGAGAATCAGGAACAGATTGCGAACCAGATAGAAAAATTGGAAGAAAAAGAACGAAAGACCAGCCAGAGTCTGACGGAATCAAAACTTATGTATACAAAGCTGGAGGCGGAGTATCAGGCAATGGAGGAGAAGCTTCCATACAAGACGATGGAAGAAGCCGAAGAACATCTGAGAGAGATAACAGGAAAACTTGAGTTGGTCAGAAATAATTACGAGACGGTAACAAGATGTCTTACGGAAAAGCAGAATAAAGAAAAGGAACTGGAAGGACAACAGAAGACCGTATCAGCATCTGTCGTGCAATCACAGGAAGAAGTACAGAAAAAGATACGTTCCTATAAACAGATTATAAAAGAGCAGGGATTTGAGGACGAAGAAAGCTACCATAGTCAATGTATGACTGAGAGAGAACTGGAAGAAGCAGAACAATGGATAGAGGCATATCAGAAAGAATTGCAGGAACTGGAAGCGAACAGGACATTGCTTGAGCAACAGTTAGAGGGAAAAGAAAGAAAAGATACGGAACAGATTGCGCGGGAGATAAAAGAGGCATCCGGAGAGCTGGAAGAAATCCGTAAGGAATATATGAAACTTCATAATACCAATGAAAGAAACCGTGAGATAAGAGACAATCTGAAACGTAATTTTGAAAAGAACAGTGGACTTCAGAAGCAGTATGAGATTGTTGGAAATCTGAGTAAGACAGCAAATGGGAATCTGAGCGGAAGTGCCAAGCTTGATTTTGAGACCTATATTCAGAGGCAGTATTTCCGTCAGATCATACGTGCTGCGAATAAGAGACTGGTTCGTATGACGTCAGGAGAGTTTATTCTGCAATGCAGAGATGTAGAAAAACTGGGTAGCCAGGGACAGGCCGGACTGGATCTGGATGTTTATCATATGGCAACAGATACGGTCAGAGATGTAAAAACATTATCGGGAGGAGAGTCTTTCATGGCAGCTTTATCCATGGCACTTGGACTTTCAGATATTGTCCAGAATACAGCAGGTGCAATCCATCTCGATACAATGTTTATTGATGAAGGATTCGGGTCTTTGGATGATGTATCGAGAGATCAGGCAATCCGTGTGTTGAATGATCTTGCAGATAAGGACAGACTGATTGGAATTATTTCTCATGTAAATGAACTGAAGGAGCAGATAGATCATAAACTTGTGGTGAAAAAGAACGAAAAGGGAAGTTCTGTAAGCTGGTCTTTATAAGAGAAATATAAGGTATAAGATCAGAAATACAGAGAAGCTGTCATTTTCTCTATAGTATATGCAGATAAAAAAGGAAATCTGTTGCAATATATAAACATGCAACAGATTTCCTTTTTATATCATATTATTTATGGTCGTTCTGATATTTCAAAGCGGCTTCAATAAATCCTCTGAACAATGGATGCGGTCTGTTCGGTCTTGATTTTAATTCCGGATGAGCCTGAGTGGCAACAAACCAAGGATGCTCAGGAATCTCGATCATTTCCACGATTCTTCCGTCTGGTGAAAGTCCGGAAAGCTTCATGCCGTGAGAAGTTAGTGCATCACGATAATCGTTATTTACTTCATAACGATGACGGTGACGTTCGCTGATCTGCTCTGTTCCATACATTTCGTAAGCTTTTGATGTCTTATCAAGAACACAAGGATAAGCTCCCAGTCTTAAAGTTCCACCGATGTCTTCGATACCGATCTGTTCCGGCATGATATGGATAACCGGATGTGTAGTGTTCGGATCAAGCTCAGCACTGTGTGCATCGTTATATCCAAGAACGTCTCTTGCAAATTCTACGATAGAAAGCTGCATTCCGAGACACAGACCTAAGAAAGGTACATTGTGTGTACGGGCATATTTGATTGCTTCGAGTTTTCCGTCAATTCCACGTGTACCGAATCCTCCCGGAACCAGAATACCACTTACATCACCGAGTAATTCATCTACATTATCGGCAGTAACAGTTTCGGAATCGATCCATTTGATATTTACGGTTGCACGGCTGAAGATTCCACCATGTTTTAAGGCTTCTACCACGCTGATGTAAGCGTCATGAAGTTGGATATATTTACCAACCAGAGCAACTGTGACTTCTGTGTTTGGATTCTTAAGGTAGTCAACCATCTCTGTCCAGTCTTTTAAGTCTGGTTCCGGACAATCAAGGTGCAGACATTCACATACGACACCTGCAAGGTTCTCTTTTTCCATTGCAAGAGGTGCTTCGTAGAGATATTCTACATCCAGGTTCTGCAGTACATGGTTAGCAGGTACATTACAGAATAATGCAATCTTGTCCTTGATTCCGACACCGAGCGGATATTCAGAACGACATACCAGGATATCCGGCTGGATTCCCATTCCCTGAAGATCTTTTACACTTGCCTGTGTAGGTTTGGTCTTCATTTCCTGAGAAGCTTTCAGATATGGAATCAGTGTAACATGGATCAGGATAACATTTTCATGTCCTTTTTCATGCTGGAACTGACGAATGGCTTCCAGGAAAGGCTGGCTTTCGATGTCACCAACAGTTCCACCGACTTCAATAATGGCAATTTCCGTATTCTCAGCAGCAGGGTTGCGGTAGAAGCGGGATTTGATCTCGTTTGTAATATGTGGGATAACCTGAACCGTTCCTCCGCCGAAATCTCCGCGGCGTTCTTTCTGAAGAACAGACCAGTAGATTTTACCGGTTGTTACATTTGAATTCTTGCTCAGACTTTCATCGATGAATCTTTCATAATGTCCAAGGTCAAGGTCGGTCTCAGCACCATCATCAGTTACAAATACTTCACCATGCTGTACAGGGTTCATAGTACCAGGGTCAATGTTGATATACGGGTCAAATTTCTGCATTGTGACTGTGTAACCACGGGCTTTCAACAGACGTCCGAGGGACGCAGCCGTAATTCCTTTACCTAATCCGGATACTACACCGCCTGTAACGAATACGTATTTTACTGCCATAACTTCCTCCTTAAGTCAAAAATAGTTTCTCTGTTATAAAGTGTTCAAAAAAATACTTTAAGATTATACACCTTTGTTATTAAAAAATACAGAGTTTTTTTCATATTTTGCTTCAAAAGTTGCCTGAATAGACAGACGCTTGAACTGTTTGATGTCTACAGACCCCGGCATGACAGATACATGAACCTGACAGCCTTTTAATTTTGGAAGCTGATCCATTGCAAGTCTGGCGTCTTTGCTGGTTGCGGCACTTACGGAGAGTGCAATGAGGACTTCATCGGTATGCAGACGTGGATTACGGCTGCCCAGATACTTGGTCTTCAGACTTTGGATTGGTTCGATCGCCTGTGGTGAGATGATCTTAATCTCGTGTTCAATACCTGCAAGTTCTTTTAATGCATTTAACAGCAGGGCAGAGCATGCACCGAGAAGATCGGATGTCTTTCCAGTGACGATTGATCCATCCGGGAGTTCCAGTGCTGCCGCAGGTCCGTTGGTCCGTTCGGCTTCTGTCAATGCTGCATCGACGACCGGTCTGTCATGAACCGTAATATTTGCCTGATTCATTAACATTTCTAATTTATAAGTCTCTTCTTCAGAGCATGCACCAAGCAAGAGTCTTCTTCTGGATGCATAGTATCTGCGGATAATCTCCTGACGGGAAGCTTCCTGACATGCATCGTCGTCGCAGATACAGTTTCCGGCCATATTCACTCCCATATCGGTTGGAGATTTATAAGGACTTTCACCGTAGATGCGCTGGAACATTGCATTTAATACAGGGAAAATCTCTACATCACGATTATAGTTGATGGTTGTCTCACCATATGCTTCGAGATGGAACGGATCAATCATATTGATATCATTCAGATCAGCTGTTGCTGCCTCGTAAGCGAGGTTAACCGGATGCTTCAACGGGATATTCCAGATTGGGAATGTTTCGAATTTGGCGTATCCGGCTTTGATTCCGTGTTTGTGTTCGTGATATAACTGGGACAGGCAGACTGCCATTTTACCGCTTCCAGGTCCTGGTGCAGTTACAACGACCAGCGGACGGCTTGTCTTAATATAATCATTTTTTCCATATCCGTCGTCACTTACAATAAATGGTACATTTGTAGGGTAGCCAGGGATCAGGTAGTGGCGGTACACTTTGATACCCAGTTTTTCCAGGCGGTTTTTGAATAATTCAGCACTTTCCTGAGCGTTATATTTGGTAATAACAACGCTTCCGACATAAAGCCCCAGTCCCTGATAAATCTGCATCAGGCGAAGTACATCGGAATCATAGGTGATACCAAGATCACCGCGGATCTTGTTCTTTTCAATGTCTTCGGCACTGATGACGATGACGATCTCGGCCTGATCAGAAAGTTCTCTTAACATGCAAAGCTTGCTGTCTGGCTGGAATCCGGGAAGAACTCTGGAAGCATGATAATCATCAAAAAGTTTACCACCAAATTCCAGATAAAGTTTGTTGTCAAATTGACCGATGCGTTCACGGATGTGTTCGGACTGCATTTTTAAATATTTTTCGTTATCGAATCCAATTTTCATAAGTATATGCCCTCGTTTAAAATTTATTTGATTTTTGATGCGGTAAAACTGCTGTATGCAGATCTGCCGTCATACTTTGTATAAAAATGAAAAGAAAAATGCGCCGGAAGCGGCATAAGCATTTTCATTTCAAGTATACTACAACACATAGGAAGTTTACAATCTTTTCATAATGTTTTTATAGAAAGAAAAGGAGCGTTGGCCTTGTAAAATAAGGATTTCGCTCCTTTTGTGATACTAAAATGATACTATAATTTTAATTTTTCCAATTTCTGTATGATCTCCTCCTGATGTGATTGGAACAGATGGGCATAGATATTCATTGTCACCTTTATGTCTTTGTGCCCCAGACGTTCCGCAATCATCAAAGGATTTGCACCCAGGTCGATCAGCACGGACGCATGAGAGTGCCGGAGATCGTGCACCCTGATAATTTTCAAATCTATTGCCGGACAGATCCGGGTGATAGCCTGGCCAAGCCAGACACGGGACCGGGGAAAGATTCTCTGATCAGGATCCAGATGGTAGATCTTGTCTGTATAGTTCCTGATCTCTGCCAGGAGAAACTCCGGGACATCAATCACCCGGTTACTCTGCTCCGTCTTTGGTGGCTGCAGAACATACTCCCCGTGGACATAAGCGAGCGTTTTATTGATCCGAATCTTCTTTGCCTGAAAGTCTATATCATTCATTGTCAGAGCCAACAGCTCACCTTTTCGCATTCCGGTATAAAACAGGATCTCGAAAGCTGTGTACAGCTCAATGTTGTCTTTGATATGCTCAGAAAACTTTCGGTATTCTTCCGGCGTCCAGAAATCAATATTCCCCTTCTGTGGCTTGCAGATTTGAGCAATGACGGGACTTCTGGGTAATCGTAGATAATCCACGGCATATTTGAATAACATCCGTAAATATGCGTTTAGTTGCCTTGTGTGGGATGCTGAAAATTTCTTTTCTAATAGTTGCGTCTGCCATTCTGCCACATCTTCCGGGGTGATGTCAGAGACAATCTGGTCTTTGAAGTATGGCAGGATGTGCAGATCTATGGCATTGCATTGTGTTTCAAGAGTAGATGCCTTTACTCGGTTTTCCTTGAATCGTTTGTATTTATCATACAGTGATTGAAATGTGATATCCGGACTTGTGGCGAACTGCTCCAGGAAGTTTCTTTCCCATTCTTTCGCATCACGCTGCAGTTTAAATCCCCGCTTGAGTTTCTGTTTCTTCTCACCTTGCCAGTTGGTATAGTAAAATTTGCAGTACCAGGTATTGCTTTTATTATCCTTATAGCATGGCATGTTGTTATATCTCCCTTCACTCCGTGGGGCGGTGTGAATATCTGGAAGATTATGGTTTTGCTCATTTTTGAGCGGGTTCCCAATTTTGGGGAGCCTCCTCAGAATTCAGGAGACCTTCCTATCAGTGCTGAAAAGTCAGTAGCGGAATACTGAGCCATATATCTGGCTGAGTGAACGCAAAATTGCGTTTAGTTATTCCGGGATTAATTCCGATGCTTATCATCATTCATAAGTTCTTCATCCTGCTGCCTCATTTCATTGGTTGCCTCTATATCGGTCCGTTCATGGGCTGCATTCACTTGCAGGTGATCTGTATTATCTTTTCTTTTGCTCTTTACAAACTCAGCGAATTGTTTAATCTCTTCAAGTTCTTCGTCTGTGAATTTATCCCCGTCAAAATGTGCTGCAAGTGCAACAAATTGCTGTAGCGAGGAATCGTAAAGGTTTTCGTACTTGCCAATATGGGCAATATGGCCGTTTTCTCCAATTTCCGTTATAGACTCACCATCGTCTAAAAAATCTGTGACAGATACATTTAAAGCGTTAGCAATTTTTTTCAAGGTGTCAATTTTGGGATTTGATTTTTCACTTTCAAATTGAACAATTGCCGCCTGTGTCATGCCCAGTTTTTCTGCAAGTTGTTTTTGAGTGACTCCGGATTCTTTTCTAATATGTTTTATTCGTTCACCTATATTCATAATTCACCTCTCAATATTAGTTCCTTTTTATTATAGTACCATGTTAGAAACAAAAATAAAAGAAAAAACTTATATTTTTGCATTGACAAAAGATATAACTTATATTATGATTTTCTTGAATAAGTTAAAACTTATATTTTGGAGCAAGGAGGCGATAAAATGAGAATCGACAGAATTAAATTTGTGTCAGAGATGATGAAAAGAGATCTGACGCAGTGCAAACTTGCAGAGATGTCTGGAGTATCAAGGGTGACAATCGGATACATTAAAGCCGGAAAAAGTTGTTCTGATGAAGTAGGACAGAAGCTTGCCAAGGCTCTTGGCGTAGATGTAACAGAAATCATAGAACAGTAGGACCGTGGGGCGGTGTGAATGTTTGGAAGTTGTGCGACGTCGCACAGAAGGGAGAAAAGCGGATGTATATCATAACAGCTACCTATCAAGGAAAAAGAATCGTCAGAAGAGCTTACAGCGATCTGCAGGTGTTCACGATAGTCAACCAGTTATACCGTGACGGCTGTACAGATGTAGGCATGAGAGAGGAGGAACCGGATTGAAAAGCAGATTTTACACAGCGCAGGAAGTTGCTGAAATGTTAGGTGTTCATCAGTCAACAGCCTATAAGATCATCAAACGCTTGAATGCGGAGCTGGAGGCACAAGGCTACATAGTAATAAACGGAAGAGTCCCGATTGCTTATTTTGATCAGAAGTGTTACGGAGGGGTAAGCAATGGCAGGTAGCAGGGAGCTCCTCGACAGTTTAAAGCCTGGCATGCATCTTGATAAGAATTTCTTTTTAAAAGTCTATGGGCATGAGATAACACGTCCGGGATTTGCGGAAAATGTGATCAAAAGATTGGAGATCTTGGGATGCAGTAAGGCCAGAGAATACTATACCTGTGTCGTGACTGAGTTTGAGTATAAGCATGAACAGGAGATGAAGAAGGTGGCAAAGTGGTTTGCAAAACAAAACGAAAGAGGTGATAAGGATTGGAGAAGACGAGAAGCGGAACAACCGAAGAAGCGGGGATTGTCAAAGGATTATGTAGCGAGTCAGATCCTAAAATGGTAGGAAATGTATATGAGCTGCTGGATATGCAGAAAGATAAAAATGTTCCAATTCAGTCAAGGAAAAATTGCGTGACGGTTTTAGGTTGTGATCCGGCGTTATCAGGAAAAATCAAATTCAATACATTATCTAATCGGAAAAATGTAGAAGGAGCATTGCCGTGGAACAAGTCAGAAGATTTAAGAGAATGGACCAATATAGATAGCGAGTATTTGATTTACTATATGGAAACCTATTACTTGTTAAATTCTGATAAAAAAATACTATCAGCTCTGGAGATGGTAGCAGACACAAATAAATTTAACCCGTTCATAGATATGCTTAATAGCATTTCGTGGGATGGGACTCCGAGAATAGCAAATCTATTAACAGATTATTTAGGTGTAGAAAAAAATGATTATTCTGCACACAGTATGGAGTTGTTGATGCTTGCGGCAATCAGCCGTGCTTTTAATCCGGGTACTAAATTTGATTATGTGCTTATACTCTCTGGAAAACAGGGAATAGGTAAATCAACTTTCTTTATGAAGTTATGTTGCAATGAAGATTGGTATTTGGAGAATTTAAAAACAATAGATAAAGGCAAAGATGCTGCGGAATTAATACAAGGGAAGATAATAGTTGAGTTCAATGAATTACTGGCGGTAAAAAGCGCGATTGAAGGCGTAAAATCTTTTGTAACAGCACGATCAGATGAATATCGGGGGGCTTATGCAAAAGAAAGTGAAAAACGTTATAGAACCTGTGTTTTTGTTGGAACAACGAATGATGCACAATTCTTGGTAGATAAAACCGGAAACAGGAGATTTTTGCCATTACAATGCGGAACAGTGCCAATTACAAAAAGTTTATTTATTGATGAGGGTGCATTATTATATGAATTCAAACAGGCATGGGCAGAAGCTTATAAAATTTATTTGAGTGGAAAATTTTCTTTGGTCATGCCGAAAAGATTACAAGGTTATGTGGAAAAATTACAAGAAGATTTTAAGGAAGATGATCCGTTAATCGGTATGATCCAGTATTGGTTGGATACACATAATCATGAGTATGTGTGTAACAAACAGATAGCGGCAGAGGTTTTTAATGTTGATAATCCTGATAGGCGATTGCTCAATCAAATAACGGAAATCATGAACAATTCAATTGAAGGGTGGGAACGATCTGGAACGCATAGATTTCCTGTTCTTGGTAAACAGAAATGTTATAAAAAAACTCAAGATTTTACGGAAGCTTATCAAGAAGAACTGCCTTTTACATAATTCTAGATACCGTCGTCACCGTATCGTTAACGGGATAGTTACCATAAAAATAGCGTATTTTCAAGTAAAAAAGGACATTGGTGTCTATGGTAACGATTGTTTATAAAAAATAACTTTTTATAGAATATATTTAGGAATGCTACAGAAAAAGTTTATAGGAAGTATCGTTCCCATCGATGCCACGTTACCACCGAAAGGAGAAATGGATAATGAAACAGATTATACCATGTAATGTAGAAATGTATGCAATATATGATTGCGGAGAAGAAGGAAGAATCAAAGAACGGGTATTAGCTTTTGTACTTGATGAAGAAGGATTTGTTAATCCTTTTGTGTTCGATCGTGAAATCGGTTTAATTGACGCAGAAGCAAAAAACTTTGTTGGATATGAATATAAAGGGGATGGTCAAATAGCCGATGCGCTAGAAAGTATAGCGTCAAAATTAGATGCATTGGAGGATATTTTTGAAATTAAGGAGCGATTAGATGATTGTGTAGGTTATATTCCTCCGACACGGTTTTCGCCGGACGGAACTCCAGGAGCTGGCTTTCTTCGTATTGGTGGAAGTGTAGGAAGAGAGTAATAAAAAAAGCCCCTTGCACAACTACCGAAGTCAGGGGCCTGTATCTTCTATCTAATCCGTGGGGCGGTTTAGAGAGAGGATAAGAGTATAATAACATGAATTTATAAAAGAGGGCAATAGAATGTTAAATGAACGATATAGAGACGAAATAAAGCAGTTTGTTGAAGAAATTCAGACAGAAAGACGATTGCAGCAGATTTGGACAATAGCCAAACGATGGGCAGAAGATGAAAAAAGAAAGAGGGCAATAGATTATGAAATATGAAATGATAAATGAAGAATTAAGAATTGCAAGCTGCAGCTTGGCAGATCTGACACTTGAACAGGTTAAACACTTTCTTGGACAGTGGGAGCCGGGATCAAATATCGGCAATCTTATCTTATTCTATGAAAAAGAGGATGACGTGATTGTACTTAACAGCTCCAATAAAAAGTATCAGGTATGGCTTGACATTGTAGAAGCTTATTTGATCGCAATAGGAGAAGATAAAGAGAAACTTCAAGCGATGATGTTTAAATACTCAGAAGATGCAGCGAAGATATTAGATAACTGCCTCAACTATAGAGCTTGTAAACAGGATTTATTTAGAGCAAAGCAGACGGCAATACCGGAAAAGTATAGTGGGATGCTGTAGCAGATCTGGAAAGATACTGGAGAGAAAAGCGGTGCGTTTATAGCTCTTCATTATGCATTCGCTTACGGAATGATGTGCGGAAAACGTTTGGAAAGAGCGAAGAAACACAGATAATTAAGGCGAATCAATAGATAACTATACGATACATACTTCCCTCACCGCAAGCCTCCGGCGATACAGGAGGCAGTTACCAACAAAACGACGAATAAAGGAGAAAAGATATGAGATTTAGCAGATTGTTTAATAAATTATTGAGAGATGATATTGAGGTAAGAGTATATAAAAGAAAGGCAGATTGTGAAGACGGAGAACTGCAGGGAGATTTTTGCGGTTCGTATTTATCCGGTTCACTTGTTCCGGCTGAGATCTGGGGCAGTTATGTCTGCAGGTTCTGGCCAGTGGGTGAAAAAGCTATTTGTGTGATGATTGAGGAGTGGAAAAGTAATGATAAAGCTTAAGATCTCTTATGAGCACGAGGAAGACTTGGCAAGAATATTGACGGTATTACGACCGATGATTATAAGATGCAAAAGGTCCGGCAATACACAGGGACGATATAAGAAAGCTTATGTTGAACTTGAACATGTGATGAAGTCAGGAGAAAGCCGAGAAGAAAACGGATTGAAGCAGGGGCGAAGCCCGGGGAAAGCATGAGAAAGAAATATCCGAATCTAATCCCGAACAGCGAACGAAGCCCGGAGGAACTACGGGAAATGGGAAGAAAGGGCGGTATTAAGTCAGGTGAGGCAAGGAGAAAGAAGCGGGATCAGGAGAAAATGGTTAAGGTGCTGCTGCAGGTGCTGATGGAAGGCCCAGAGGCAAAAGAAAATATAGAAGAATTAAAGCGAATCTTCGGGAAATAAAATAGTGGATGATAAACAACGCTCTGTATGGTGGAAATACGGGGCGTTTTGTATTGTGTAATGTTGAAAAATGAGATATTATGGGAGTAGGTTTTTGGGCCGTGAGGAGGTATAAAAAGATGAATGTGTCAATGACCGTAGGAGATATCATTGTATCTGCAGTAATTAGTTTAATTGCGGGAGTTATAACGGGAATTATAACAGGATATGGGGTGACGATATATTATCGGAATAAAGATAAAAAGCGAGATGCGGGGAAGTATACAAAAGAATTATTAGATTTTATAGCTGGACTTGTAAAAATTATGACATACGAGGGAAGCAGTGTGCCTGATTATAAAGTCAGTGAGATAGTAAATTATTTAAAAGATATGCCGATAAGATATAATTGGATTGAGTTTACCGATGAACAAGAAAAGAGTAAAATCATAGAAGCAGAGAAATATGTTGCTAATATAATACAACTTGCAAGTAGCTGTATGGTTAGCATGTTATTATCAGAAAAAGACGAAGAAACACAAAGAAAAATAGAAAATACGAAAATTAAAATATTTTGCGAAGAAGAACCTAAAGGTATGTTGCATATAATTGAGCTTACTGACATACTGAAGAAATATAGATAGTTTTAACAAAGCACCCTCTGGGGGTGCTTTTCTAATACATGAATCAGTATAAAGAAAATGGATTACAATATTATAAAACGCGTGTAATAACAAGAATTTCTCGCATTTATACACACGTAAAATTACGTGTTAATATTGACGTACGTATAAATACGTAGTATAATATAACCATGATAAGGAAAGGAGATACAAAAGATGCCAATGAGTTCCAAGGAGATGTTAAAGCTCCTGAAAGAAAATGGATTCGAGGTGATCAGTCAGAATGGTTCACACGTAAAGTTAAAGAATCCAGAAACTGGTAAGACGGTAATTGTTCCTTATCACTCCAAAGATCTGAAAAAAGGTCTGGAGCAGGCAATACTTAAACAGGCAGGGCTTAAATAGCCCTGTCACCTGGAAGAGGAGGTATCTGTAATGAATAGATTATTTTATCCGGCTGTTTTTCACAAAGCAGAAGAGGGAGGGTTCTGGGTCAGCTTTCCGGATCTTCCTGAATGTATGACACAAGGCGATAGCATGGATGAAGCTTATGAAATGGCCGTGGATGCATTAGGTTTATCACTGTCCGGTATGGAAGATGAAGGCGCTGCGTTTCCAAATGCGTCAGAGCTTGAAAAAGTAGATCCAGAAGATGGTGTGCTGGCAATTGTAGAATTTGATATGGCAGAATATCGGAGAAAGAACAGATCAAAGGCTGTGAAGAAGACCCTTAGTATTCCGGAGTGGTTGAACGAGGCGGCTATTCGGGAAAACCTTAATTTCTCCCAGATCCTTCAGGAGGCACTTATGGTGAAATTGGGAGTAAATGGAAGATAAAAGAGATTACAAGAGCGTTTGAAGTGGAAAACTTTTAAATATGAATCTTGCGGCTGCATAAGTAATTAGATATAATATTAAAAGAATATTAAGTACCCCGGTAATAGCCGGAAGCCACAGGGCGTGGGAACAACTTACAGACAGAAATGTCTAAAAGCTGTTCTTGCGTCCTTTTTGTGTTTGGTGTGGGAAATGCAGAAAGGAGTATAGAATTTATGCATCACGGCGTAGTGAAGTGGTTCAAGACGGTAAAAGGTTACGGTTTTATTGCTGGGGATGACGGTAAAGAAATCTTTGTTCATCATAGTGATATTTTAATGAATGGCTTTCGTAATTTGGAAGTTGGGCAGCGTGTAAGTTATCAGATTGAACAGACGGAAAAGGGAAACAAGGCAGTTAATGTAGTAGTTGAATAAAGGAGAGATATGTAATGAATGAAATAAACAGAGAAGATGTAAGAAAACAGGTTGTAAATATGCTGGCGGATTTAAAGGATCTTGCAGCACTTTATATGGAAAACGATAGAAAAGTTGCAGAGATGGAAGGAAATGCCGCTTATTCGAGAGAATATAAGGATGCAGAAATTCAGAAGATCAGGGAACAACTGGAGGAAAAAGTCAGTGGTACATTTGAAAATTTGCGAGAACATTTTGAAGGTATGGTGGAAATCATGAGAGAGAATGATCAGGTATACGATTTTTCATCTCCGGATTTCATCTCTTGCATTACATTGATTTCTGCAGTAGAGAAGCCGTTGCCGCTCGAGACGATCACGGGAATTGCGGCAAAATTTGCCGGAAATCATCAAGCGCTTCTTGCTCTTTCAGAATTAGCGAAAGGAAGAAACAAGGACACTATAAAAGAAATGCTTTTTGATACAGAGACACAGGCTGCAAGTTTACAGAATCGTATAGAAGACTTAGAAATCGGCTTTCCTAAGAGTGTGCTGATGATTCCAACTTTGAAAGATGAAATTGTGAAGATTGCCAAGATTTATGGGGAAGAACTGGATGATGCGGAACAGGATCTTGGAGTTGATTATCAGGATATTGTAACAATGCAGATGCGTGCAGCGATGGGATTAACGAATTAGTAAGTTATGTGATAAAATGCCCTGAATTTTCCCGAAAAGGATTATTTGGGGTATTTGTTTTATAAAGAGACACAAATAATATTTAGTGATTAAGCATGGTTGGGCGGTGATATGGTGGTAAGGAAAGAGAATGATATCATGACGAATGAACAGCTTGTGGCAAGAATCCAAGCCGGAGAAAACACTGCAGAGAATATGCTGCAGTTATGGCAGCAGACCAAAGCATATATTTACAAAGTGGCCAAGAGATACAGCGGATATGCTGAAATGGATGATCTGATGCAAGAGGGATACCTGGGGCTTAATGCCGCAGTTGAACATTACAAGCCGGATCAGGGGACCAAGTTCATTAGCTATTTAACCTTTTGGTTGAAAATGAGAATGCAGAGGTACATAGAGAATAATGGATCTGTCAGATTGCCGTCGGGAATGTATCAGGCTGTTATGAGATACAAGAGATTTGTCCGGCAGTATGAACAGGAATGTGGCTGTGAACCGTCTGAGTTAGCTTGTAGGGCTTTTCTTGGTGTAAGTGAAGAAGAACTCATGGATATACGGGAAAGCGCAAATAAGGCGAATGTGAGCAGTCTTGATTCGGTTGTCAGTCAGGATAATGATAAGATCGCCCTGAGAGATCTCATTGCGTCTGATCAGAATTTAGAAGAAGACGCAATCAAAAAATGTGATCGGGAAATGATGCAGGAGGAGCTGAACTATATCATTGATAGTCTTCCGGAAGAACAGAGGCGAGTGATCCGGGAGCATTATTTTGAACGGCGTACAATGAAGCAGATCGGGGAGCAAATGGGGTGTTCAGGAGCAAAGGCGGGCGATATTGAAAGAAAGGCTTTGAGAAAGCTCAGGCTGCCACATGTAAACCGGAGATATAAAGAATATCATAACCAGTACCTGACACCGTACCCGATCATGCACATTGGAATTGATAACTTTCAGCGGACCGGCTACAGCGAAGTCGAGAGAGCTGTTCTTGGATGGGACTGATACTGATTTGATACTAAGAATTAAAATAAAGAAGAGAAAACGAAGAATATAATCATAAAAACTCTATAAAAAAGATAAAATAAGCCTAATATAATGGTAAAAAATCGCTGAGCGGTAATGTTTTTATTGATTTCTAACATGACGCTCTATATAATAATTAGGTATACAGGAGGATTAAAATGGATAACCAGAATAATAAGAATAACAAGAATAATAAACAGGGTATATCGTTTATTTTACTGGTCACAGTTATTACATCGATCCTGGTGATCGCACTGTTCCAGTTTCAGGGAATGACCTCTGCAAAAGAGATTACCTATAATAAATTTCTGAAAATGGTAGATGACGGAGAGGTCAGAAAAGTACAGATCCAGAGTGACAAAATCATGATTGTTACAAAAAAGGACAAGGACAGCGGGGTTGCACAGGAATATTACACAGGAGTGGTGAATGACGATGACCTGACAAAGCGTCTGGAGAAGGCAGGCGTGGAGTTTAAGCAGGAGATTCCGGATACTACATCGGCAGTAGCGATGAACGTGATCTTAACATTCCTGCCAATTGCATTCTTTGTCGGAATGATCATCTGGATGACAAAGCGTATGTCAAAGGGCGGCGGCATGATGGGAATCGGTAAGAGCAATGCCAAGATGTATGTGGAAAAGCAGACCGGAGTTACATTTAAAGATGTAGCCGGACAGGATGAAGCGAAAGAATCTTTACAGGAAGTGGTAGATTTTCTCCATAATCCGGGAAAATATACGAGTGTCGGTGCAAAGCTTCCGAAGGGAGCACTGTTGGTCGGCCCTCCGGGAACAGGTAAGACGCTTTTGGCGAAAGCAGTAGCAGGAGAAGCAAAGGTGCCGTTCTTTTCATTGAGTGGTTCGGCATTTGTGGAAATGTATGTCGGTGTCGGAGCATCCAGAGTGCGTGATCTGTTCAAGCAGGCACAGCAGATGGCACCATGTATCATTTTCATCGACGAGATTGATGCGATCGGTAAAAGCCGAGACAATCAGATGGGTGGCAATGATGAGCGTGAGCAGACACTGAATCAGCTGCTTGCAGAGATGGATGGATTTGAAAGCAATAAAGGACTGGTACTTTTGGCTGCAACTAACAGACCGGAGATTTTGGATCCTGCATTATTAAGACCGGGACGTTTTGACAGACGTATCATTGTTGAAAAACCAGATCTGAAAGGACGTGTAGAAGTCCTGAAGGTTCATTCTAAAGATGTGAAGATGGATGAGACAGTCAATCTGGAGGAAATCGCACTTGCGACATCCGGAGCAGTAGGTTCTGATCTTGCAAATATGATCAATGAAGCGGCAATTAATGCTGTAAAGCATGGAAGAAATGCAGTATGTCAGTCTGATTTATTTGAAGCGGTAGAAGTGGTACTTGTAGGTAAGGAAAAGAAAGACCGTATCATGAGCCAGGAAGAACGAAGGATTGTTTCTTACCATGAAGTCGGACATGCACTTGTAAGTGCATTGCAAAAAGATGCGGAGCCGGTACAGAAGATTACAATCGTTCCACGTACAATGGGAGCACTTGGTTATGTAATGCAGACTCCGGAAGAAGAAAAATTCCTGAATACCAAAAAAGAACTTCAGGCAATGTTAGTCGGACTGCTTGCAGGACGTGCGGCAGAAGAAGTAGTGTTTGATACGGTTACAACAGGAGCCTCTAATGATATTGAGAAAGCAACAAGCGTAGCAAGAGCGATGATCACACAGTATGGTATGAGCGAGAAATTCGGATTGATCGGTCTGGAATCTATTCAGAACCGTTATCTGGACGGACGCCCGGTCAGCAACTGTGGACAGCAGACAGCATCAGAGATTGACGAAGAAGTTATGAAGATGTTGAAAGATGCTTACGAAGAGGCAAAACAGCTTCTGAGAAATCACAGACAGGCGCTGGATAAAATTGCTGCATTCCTGATTGAAAAAGAGACAATTACCGGAAAAGAATTTATGGAGATTTTCCATGAAGTAGAAGGAATTGATCCAGATGCACCGAAGAAGGAAGAAGCAAGAATCGGTATGAATCCGGTAGAGGGTGAAGGATTTGTGATGAAGCCGGCAGATGATATAGATGATGCGCATAACGCAGATGTACAGGAAAAATCAGAAAAGACAGAAGAAAAAACTGTCGGAACAGCAACTGAATCTGTTCATGAAGAATAGAATTCTATAAAAAAGAACAAAAGATATGAAGTATGGCAAGAGCCGGCTTCATATCTTTTTTCTTTTCAATTATATTTGTCTGGTATATAATAGGCAGGATAAGATTATTCTGGAGGAGATATAACATGAAAGGAAGATTGTTCGGAGTCGGAGTTGGTCCAGGTGATCCGGAACTTATGACGTATAAGGCTGTTCGTACGATAGAAAAATGTCCGGTAATAGCAGTGCCTGCGAAGGGCAGGGAACATGCGGTCAGTTACAGAATTGCGGCAGGAATGGTAGATAATATGGAAGAAAAAGAATATCTGGATCTGGATACGCCGATGACAAAGGACAGACAGATTCTGAATCAGAATTATGAGAAAGCTGCCAAAAGGATCATAGAGGAACTGGAAAAGGAAAAAGATGTAGCATATCTGACATTGGGAGATCCAACGATTTATTCGACTTATATGTATATTCAACGTATTATAAAGGAAAAAGGATATGAAACATCAATTATAAACGGGATTCCATCATTTTGCGCAGCTGCATCAAAACTGAATGAAAGTCTGGCAGACAGAGCAGATGAGCTTCATGTGATTCCATCCAGCTATGATATAAGGAACGCATTGAGATATCCGGGAACGAAGGTCCTGATGAAGTCTGCTTCCAGATTAGCGGAGGTAAGGGAAATCCTGGAAGAAAAAAATGTGGATGTAAAGATGATAGAAAATTGTGGGATGGCAGACGAACAGATATATGAACGGTTGGAAGATATACCAGAGCATGCCAGCTATTATTCGCTTCTGATTGTAAAAGAATCTGTGTAACATTCATAAGCAACGGGTAAGAAAATAGTAAAAGAAAATGTACAGGTGACATATATGGAAAATTTTAATATACAGGAAGAACTGAAGAAGCTGCCAGGAAAACCAGGTGTATATCTTATGCACGATGAAAAAGATGCGATCATTTATGTCGGAAAAGCAATCAGTCTTAAAAACCGTGTCCGACAGTATTTTCAGAGCAGCAGGAATAAGGGAGCCAAGATAGAACAGATGGTGACACATATTTCCAGGTTCGAATATATTGTGACGGATTCCGAGCTGGAAGCGCTTGTTCTGGAATGTAATCTGATTAAAGAACACAGACCAAAATACAATACGATGCTGATGGATGATAAAACGTATCCATTTATAAAAGTAACTGTAAATGAACCTTTCCCGCGTGTAATGATGGCAAGGCGGATGAAGAAAGATAAGGCAAAATATTTTGGTCCGTATACCAGTGCCGGTGCAGTAAAAGATACTATTGAACTGATACGAAAGCTTTATCATATTCGAAGCTGCAATCGTTCACTCCCAAAAGATATCGGAAAAGAACGTCCATGTCTCAATTATCATATCCATCAGTGTTATGCGCCGTGTCAGGGCTACATTTCCAGAGAAGAGTACAGGAAATCTATTGATGAAGTAGTAAGATTCCTGAATGGAAATTATGATCCGATATTAAAAGAACTGGAAGAAAAGATGCTGGATGCATCCGAAAATCTGGAATTCGAGAAAGCAATAGAATACAGGGAACTTCTTGCAAGCGTTCAGAAGATCGCTCAGAAACAGAAGATTACAGATACAGCAGGGGACGACAGGGATATTATTGCAATGGCTTCGGAAGGTGAGGACGCGGTTGTACAAGTCTTCTTTATCCGGGGAGGAAGGTTGATCGGACGGGATCATTTTTATTTGAAGATTGCGGAAAATGATACAAAAAGCGAAATCCTGTCAAGCTTTATCAAGCAATTTTATGCAGGAACACCGTATATCCCGGCCGAGTTAATGTTGCCGGAAGAGATTGAAGACCAGGAGATTATAGAGGAGTGGCTGACGACCAGAAGGGAACATAAAGTACGGCTTCGTATACCGAAGAAAGGGACAAAAGAAAAGCTGGTAGAGCTGGCGCAGAAGAATGCACAGATGGTATTAAAGAATGACAAAGAACGTCTGAAGCGTGAAGAAGGAAGAACGATCGGAGCGGTGAAGGAACTGGAAAAAATACTGGGACTTACCGGAATTATACGTATGGAGGCTTATGATATCTCTAATACAAACGGATTTGATTCGGTTGGTTCTATGGTCGTTTATGAGCATGGAAAGCCAAAGCGTAATGATTATCGCAAATTTAAGATAAAAAGTGTACAGGGACCGGATGACTACGCAAGTATGAATGAGGTGTTGACCCGAAGATTCGAGCATGGATTAAGGGAACGACAGGATGAAAGTGAGACAGGCGGATTTCAGGCATTCCCGGATCTGATCATGATGGACGGAGGCCGGGGACAGGTGAATATTGCATTGGAGGTCCTGGAGAAGCTGAATCTGCACATTCCTGTGTGTGGAATGGTAAAAGACGATAATCACAGAACCAGAGGATTGTATTTCAATAATGTAGAATTACCGATTGACCGTAATTCGGAATGTTTTCGCCTGATCACCAGAATACAGGATGAGGCGCATCGGTTCGCAATCACATTCCACAGACAGTTAAGAAGTAAAGGACAGGTACATTCGATACTGGATGATATTCCGGGAGTGGGACCTGCAAGAAGAAAAGACCTGATGCGGAGCTTTGAAAATATTGAAGCAATCCGGAATGCAACAGTGGATGATCTGAAAGAGCTGCCGTCCATGAATGAAAAATCTGCGCAGGAAGTGTATAAATTTTTTCACCAGGATACTTAAGTATGGTATAATATGGCTATCAGATTTTTAATACGTGTGAGGTAAAAGAATATGGCGAATAAAGTAAAATTAAAAACACTCGTTGAAAAAATGAATCTCAAAAATCTTACACCGGATGTAGATCTTTCCGAAAAAGAAGTTGAGATACCAGACATTAACAGACCGGCTTTGCAGCTTACCGGATTCTTTGAACATTTTGATTCCGAACGTGTGCAGATCATAGGATATGTGGAGTACACATTCCTGGAGAAGATGACAGATGAAGTTAAGAAAAAAAAGATTTATGAAACACTGCTTTCTTACAAGATTCCATGTCTGATCTTCTGCAGAAACCTTCCGCCGGAGGCAATGCTTCTTGAAATGGCAGAAAAGGCTAATATTCCAGTGTTCCAGACAGAGAAGAAGACATCAGAATTTACAGCAGAGATTATCCGCTGGCTGAATGTAGAACTTGCGCCATGCATTTCTATCCATGGTGTGCTGGTTGATGTATATGGTGTCGGAGTACTGATCATGGGAGAAAGCGGAATCGGTAAAAGTGAGGCGGCTCTGGAGCTGATCAAACGTGGACACCGTCTTGTCAGTGATGATGTAGTTGAAATCCGCAGAGTCAGTGATGAGACACTTGTAGGAACGGCACCGGATATTACGAGACATTTTATCGAACTGCGAGGTATCGGTATCGTAGACGTCAAGGCTCTGTTTGGTGTATTAAGTGTCAGAGAGACACAGAATATTGATCTTGTTATCACTCTGGAAGAGTGGAATAAGAATAAAGAATACGACCGCCTCGGTCTCGAAGAAGAATATACAGAATTCCTTGGTAACAAAGTGGTTTGCCATCATCTGCCAATTCGTCCTGGACGTAATCTTGCAATCATTGTTGAGACGGCAGCAGTTAACCACAGACAGAAACAGATGGGATATAATGCAGCTCAGGAACTGTACAAACGTGTTCAGCAGAATTTAATAAAGAAATAGGAGAAATACAGAAAATGAAATATTGCTTTGGAGTAGATATCGGGGGAACAACTGTAAAATTAGGTTTGTTTACAACCGAAGGAGAGATTGTAGATAAATGGGAGATTAAGACACGCACAGAGAATCAGGGTGAAGCCGTTCTTCCGGATATTGCCGCTGCTTTGAATGAAAAGTTAGAGGAAAAGCAGATTCCGAAAGATGAAGTGGAAGGAATCGGAGTCGGAGTTCCTGCACCGGTAGATTCGGAAGGAGTTGTTCAGAATACAGCGAACCTTGGCTGGGGATATAAAGAAGTAAAAAGAGAGATGGAAGAACTTTCCGGTATGAAAGCAGAGATAGGGAATGATGCCAATGTAGCTGCACTTGGAGAGATGTGGCTGGGTGCAGGAAAGGGCCGCAAAAATATTATTATGGTCACACTTGGAACCGGAGTCGGCGGTGGAATTATTATTGATGGTAAACCATTGGTAGGAGCACATGGTGCAGGTGGTGAGATCGGACATCTTTGTGTGAATTATGAAGAGACAGATCACTGCGGCTGCGGCAACACAGGATGCCTGGAGCAGTATGCATCTGCAACAGGTATTACAAGACTTGCCAATATTCGTCTGGCTAAGGATGATAAAGCGTCTGTATTAAGAGGACAGGAAGTCAGCGCCAAGACCGTATTTGATGCTGTTAAGGCAGACGATGAAGTGGCAAAAGAGATTGCAGAGGAATTTGGAAAATATCTTGGACATGCGATGGCTAATCTTGCAGCTGTTGCAGATCCTTCAGCAATTGTAATTGGAGGAGGCGTTTCGAAAGCAGGAGAAGTACTTCTTCAGTATGTTGAAAAGAATTTTAAGGAAAAAGCATTCTTTGCGAACAAAGATACGGAATTTGTTCTTGCTACACTAGGAAATGATGCCGGTATCTGTGGAGCTGCGAAACTGATTCTTTAGAGCTTTTAGAGAGTTATACATCCTTTTGGATGTCAGGTATAATAAAAACTGCGGAAACATTTTGTTCCCGCAGTTTTTTATTGTCATGCATTTGGAAGGAGCTTCCAGTGGCAGGTCCTGTAGATACCTTTCTGTAGATATCATAGGCTTGTACAGTATGGTTACTGAGAAGTATCTCCGCCGGTAGAGCCACCTGTATTACCACCGGTAGAACCACCACCTGTATTACCACCGGTAGAACCACCACCTGTATTACCACCGGTAGAACCACCACCTGTATTACCGCTGGTAGAGCCACCTGTATTACCGCCGGTAGAGCCACCTGTGTTACCGCCGGTAGAACCACCTGTGTTACCACCGGTATTATCACTGGTAGTGCCTGTATTATTGTTATAACTGTTTCCTGTATTGTTTGAATAAGAAGAAGCATCTTCAGTTGTATCATTGTCTTCTGTAGAAGACTTATACTTTCTTCTGGAAGAGTATCCGTGACCGGAACATGTTTCGGATGGAAGCGTGTCTTTGGCAAAATATTCTGTAATAGAAGGGCATCCGTTGGTTGCAAGCTTTCCGGTAATAGTACATATACTCTTTTTCTCAACAGAGGTCGGAACCTTAAAATCTTTACTTTCCAGATTCTCGTGAATACGACTCATAATACCTTTCCAGAGTCTGAAGCGGAAACTTGTGTCATAATCACATTCTTTATTGTCGTCATAACCGCCCCATACAGCACATGTATAATATGGTGTAAATCCACAGAACCATAAGTCTTTATTGGATGTTGTGGTACCTGTCTTTCCGGCTACCGGCATATTCGGAAGCTGGCATGCTGTACCTGTTCCGGAATTGACAACATCTTCCATTGCACTGGTAAGAAGATAAGCTGTGCTGTCTTTGATAACTGTATGAGATTCGCCTGTTCCGTCAAGAAGAACGTTGCCATCGTGGTCTACAACTTTACTATATAAAGTTGGTTTGTTATAGACGCCGCCGTTAGCGATAGAGGCATAAGCGGCACACATTTCATAGTTATAGACACCTTCTGTGATTCCACCAAGTGCGAGCGTCTGTGAAGTGCTGTCATCAAAGACCTTGCCGTTGATTGTTTTGTCTTTTACCAGAGTACTGATACCGAATTTTTCACAGTATTCATAGCCTAATTCCTGAGTGATTTCATCGCTTAACTTTACGGCAACTACGTTGATGGATTTTTTGATACCATTTCTGAGCGTTGTTGTACCGCCGTACTGTTTGTTGGCATTCCGCAAAACATTTCCATTCTTTAAGGTATATGGTTCATCATCAATTGTTGTTGCGAGTGTCTTATCACAGGAATCTAATGCCGGTGCATAAGCTGCAAGGATCTTAAAAGTAGAACCAGGCTGTCTCTTGGAACCCTGATAAGCTCTGTTCAGTCCAAGACTGGAAGCTTTTTCTCCACGGCCGCCGACCATTGCTTTGATCTGTCCGGTCTTCTGATCCATGATTGTGATAGAAGACTGTGGCTGAGGGGTAATGGTAATACGTTCATCATAGGTATCACCCTCCTGGGCAATCGTGGATTTCCATTCTGCCACCATTGCTTTTGCGGCATCTTCACTGGAGTAGAGAAGTCCCTGATCATTTCCGTAAGTTTTTTCTACATAATTTTTAATATTATTACTTCCATAGTTTTCAACCGATCCATCAGCACGGGTTACCGTCAGCGCATAATCAAGACCATACTCTTTCAGACCAGGATAGTTGGCATCATTATTAGCTTCTTCATCACAGATTTTCTGCATTTCCTGATTTTGTGTAGAGTAGATACTGAGACCGCCGCTGTAAACGGCATTGTAAGCCTGTGTATCAGTGTAGCCAAGCTGATCTTTCAGATCCTGGATTACCTGCTGTGCAAGTGCATCAACAAAGTAACTGTATGCATTATCAGCTTGGGAAGAAGCGCTGGTTGCCTGGATTCTTGCATAGACATCATCGGACATCGCTTTATCATACTGCTTCTGGCTGATATAGCCTTGCTCCAGCATATTCTTTAATACTTTATTACGTCTGATCTTGTTATTCTCGGGACGTGTAACTGGATCATAATCTGTCGGATTCTGTGTGATTCCGGCAATTACCGCACATTCAGATAATGTCAGATCGGAAACATCTTTACCAAAATAACGTTGAGAAGCAGACTGTACACCCAGACAATTCTGTCCAAGGTTGATTGTGTTGAGATAACTTTCCATAATCTCATTTTTATTCATCTGCTTTTCAATCTGTACTGCAAGATACTGTTCCTGAATTTTACGTTGTAATTTATCATAGAAATTTTTCTCTTTTGTAAAGTTCGGGAATACATTGTTCTTGATCAGCTGCTGAGTCAGAGTACTGGCACCTTCAGAAAAACCGCCCCGGGCAATACCCACTACCGCAGCACGGGCAATACCCTGAAGATCTATACCGTTATGCTTATAAAAACGCTCATCCTCGATTGCAACAAAAGCATGTTGAAGATTTTTCGGTATCTCATCAATAGACTTGTATACTCGATTGGAACCAGAAGATACAAAACGTTCAATCTCAGTGCTTCCGTCATCAGCATAAACGAAAGTAGTAAATCCTTTCGGTTTAACGTCAGAAGTGGAAACATGCGGAGTGTCATCAATAATCTTTTTTATAAAAAGACCGCCGCCGGCCATTCCGACTACTGCAGCAAGTACGATACAGATCAGCAGTGCCTTGAACAAACGGACAACGATGCGTTTCCCCTGCATTGTAGATTTGGACGTTATTTTTTTCTGCCTTTTCGCAGCTTTTTTCTTTCCATAGTTCATGCGTTTAAGCCTCCTTTATACCAAGTTATTATAGCAAATGTACACTCTTTTATAAAGAAAAAAATGAAAACTTCATATTTGAGTAGGAAAATCTTAAGAAATTAGGTATTATATTATGTATAAAGTTGTAAATTATACGAAAGGATGACAATATGTTACCAGAATACAGAACTATTTATCGGGGTGGAGAAGATGAGATTGTAGAAAAAAAGTCACGGTTTATTGCGACTGTGGTACCGGTAAATACAGAGGAAGAAGCACTTGAATTTGTAGAGAAGACAAGAAAAAAATACTGGGATGCAAGACATAACTGTTTTGCATATATAATAGGGGAGAGAGGACAGCTTCAAAGATGCAGTGATGACGGCGAACCAAACGGTACAGCCGGCAAACCGATGCTAGATGTATTGCTTGGAAATGAACTGAGGAATGTGGCTGTTGTGGTGACCCGGTATTTCGGAGGAACCCTTCTTGGAACCGGTGGACTGGTCAGAGCATATTCGGGAGCCGTGAAAGCGGGACTTGATGCCTCGGTGGTCATTACGAAAATTTTAGGAGTGAAACTTCATATAGAAACAGACTATACGACATTTGGAAAGATTCAGTATATTCTGGCGCAGAGAGAGCTGAAGATATTAGATACTGTCTATACGGATAAAGTAGAACTGGAAGTACTGATTCCAAAAACGGATGTGGATCAGGTTATGCATGCAATTACTGAGGGGACAAATGCGCAGGCAGAGATGACAGCAGGTGAAGAATGTTATTATGCAGAGATTGATGGGGTGCCGACAATTTTGGAAGAAAATATAATATAAAAATAATATACAAAAGCCGTACACGATATCTCATGAAAGGAGCTGTTCTTTAGGAGATATTGTGTACGGCTTTTGTTATTGCCATATTTTTATAAGATTATGAGTTGCGATTTAAGAAAATTCAGGCTCGATCAAACCAAATGTTCCGTTTTTACGTCTGTATACTACATTCACTTCGTCTGATTCTGCATTACAGAAAACATAGAAATCATGTCCGAGAAGTTCCATCTGAACACACGCATCTTCTGGATACATAGGTTTAAATCCGAATTTTTTGGTACGTACGATTTTAATCTCGCCGTCATCTTCAATATTATCTTCGGCGTCAAAGAATTCCTGTTTGAAGTTACCGCCTTCCTGTTCACGTGCTACCAGTTTATTTTTATATTTACGAAGTTGACGTTCGATGACTTCTTCTACAAGATCAATCGATACATACATATCAGAACTTTCCTGTTCGGAACGAACCAGACCACCCTTTACAGGAATTGTTACTTCAATTTTCTGATGTCCTTTCTGTACACTTAAGGTTACGTGAATCTCTGTATTCGGAGTAAAGTACCTTCCTAACTTTCCTAACTTGCTTTCTACGGCCTCTCTTAAGCCTGGTGTTACATCGATGTTCTTTCCAATAATAATAAATTTCATGATGCCCAACTCCTTTGCGACATAATTTCAAATAATTGCACGTTATACAATCATCAAATAAATGAATTATAATCTGACAATTGTTACTCGAACCGGCAATCTATCTGATATGTGTAGTATAACATGTTTGGCCGCTAATGTATAGCACGAATTACCTGAATTCTTGAAATTTTTCCATCATGAAGTTTGGCAACCCGCAGACCGCAATCGTGGAAGTAATAACATGCACCAACACGGGGCGTGATATTCTGTTCTTCGAGATGCCGCAGCAGTACATTGGAAAGGGTATCATCTGCTTCATGCGGAATGTTCACGCTGAGAATCTTGTTGACAACTTTAGCCTTGGTTGAAGCACGGAATACCGTTTCGTCTGCTATGTCGAATTCGGAGAATAAGAATTTTCTGGTTGCAAATAAGACTGCGATGGAACAGACGCCGATCAGACTGCTGTAGATGGAAGTGTGGTCCATAATGATGTGTCTTGCAATCGCAAAAAGCAGAACCTCAAATACGGTACTCGGAGAGTGCGAATACATCATACGGATCAATTCGACACCGATGATCAGATTAAAACAAACCTCGAGAAGATCATCGTAATTCGGATAGGTGTTCAGATTCGGAATATACTGAAGTGAACATACCATACGAAGGCAAAGCAGTATGATACCGATCGCAAGCATAAATGCAATCACATATTCCAGAATTGCGGCCACCTGTTTGAGAAGGTGAGAAATCAGTTCTTTCATTCGTGGATTCCTTTCTTTTATATAGATTTTCGCTGTAATTCCAGTATAAGTGAAAAAAAGATATTTGCCAATATCCCAAAGAAAGATATCATATCAAAATGAAGAACAATGGAGAAGGAAAATTTTTAGTAATGTGTGCTGCAGATGAGAACAAAAAAGCGGCAGAAAATAAAATATATAAATTGTCAGGTTTTCGTGAACAAAAACTGTTTTATATATTTTATTTTCTGCCGCTTTCGTGCGGTCAGTTATAACCGTAAATGTTTATTCATTAGCGATTTACACGTTTTCTCATCTTAGGATCCAGAATCTTCTTACGAATACGGAGTGATTCCGGAGTAACCTCCAGAAGTTCATCTGTATCGATGAAGTCGATTGCCTGCTCCAGACTGAGGACCGTCGGAGGTGTCAGACGAAGTGCATCATCTGCGCTGGAAGAACGAGTATTGGTAAGATGCTTGGTCTTACATACATTTACTTCGATATCATCTGTTTTTGCATTTTCACCGATGACCATACCGGAATAAACTTTTTCACCGGCACCGATGAAGAGTGTTCCACGCTCCTGAGCACTGTACAGACCATAAGTTACAGACTCACCGGTCTCGTATGCAATCAGAGATCCCTGTTTACGATACTGGATATCTCCCTTATATGGAGCGTATCCGTCGAATGCAGTGTTCATGATACCATTTCCCTTTGTGTCTGTCAGGAAATCACCACGGTAACCGATCAGACCACGGGATGGGATACGGAACTCAAGACGTGTATATCCACCATTGGCAGCACCCATTGTCTGTAATTCACCTTTTCTCTGGCTCAGTTTATCAATAACGACACCAGTGTATTCATCAGGTACATCAATGTAAGCAATCTCCATTGGCTCAAGAAGTTTACCATTCTCGTCTTTGTGATACAGAACCTCAGCTTTGCTGACTGCGAATTCATATCCTTCACGTCTCATATTCTCGATTAGAACGGAAAGGTGAAGTTCACCACGTCCGGATACTTTGAATGCGTCCATGTTTTCGGTATCTTCAACACGAAGGCTGACATCTGTGTTCAGTTCGCGCATCAGACGATCACGTAAGTGACGGGAAGTTACATATTTTCCTTCCTGTCCGGCAAATGGACTGTCATTTACAACGAAATCCATAGAGATTGTTGGTTCAGAAATCTTCTGGAACGGAATTGGTGTCGGATTTTCAGGTGAGCAGAGTGTATCACCGATGGAAATGTCAGAGATACCTGAAATTGCCACGATTGCACCGATAGATGCTTCTTTTACTTCTACTTTCTGCAGACCGTCAAATTCATATAATTTACTGATCTTAACTTTCTTCTGTTTGTCAGGATCATGATGGTTGACAACAACCATGTCCTGGTTAACTGCGATTGTACCGTTATCTACTTTACCAACACCGATACGTCCAACGTATTCATTATAGTCGATCGTACTGATCAGAACCTGAGTCGGAGCTTCCGGATCTCCTTCTGGTGCAGGAATATAATCCAGAATGGTCTCAAACAGAGGCTTCATGTCTTTCATTTCATCCGAAATCTCAAGTGCAGCCACACCATTCTTAGCGGATGCGTATACGAATGGGCAGTCTAACTGTTCGTCAGAAGCACCAAGGTCGATGAGAAGTTCGAGAACTTCATCGATCACTTCTTCGGCTCTTGCTTCCGGACGGTCGATCTTGTTGATACATACGATGACTGGAAGCTTTAATTCCATAGCTTTGCGGAGTACGAATTTGGTCTGCGGCATAGCTCCCTCGAACGCATCAACGACGAGGATAACACCGTTAACCATCTTAAGGACACGTTCTACTTCTCCACCGAAGTCAGCATGTCCCGGAGTATCTATAATATTGATCTTTACACCGTTGTAGGTGACGGCAGTATTCTTGGAGAGGATTGTGATTCCACGTTCTCTTTCGATATCGTTAGAGTCCATGACACGTTCTGCTACTTCCTGATTCTCACGGAATACACCGCTTTGCTTTAATAATTCATCTACTAATGTTGTCTTACCATGGTCAACATGGGCGATAATCGCGATATTACGTACATCTTCACGTTTTGTCTTCATTACGAATCTTCCTTTTCTCTACCTATTATTATCTGCAACCACATTAGTTTATCACATTTTTTAAAATTTACAAGTATTTAGTTCTAAAATACTGATTTGATTCATAGACTTTGTAATGACTCAAAATACGATTCAGAGGAAGGGAGATTACAAAATTATGTCAGATAAGATGATTGAGAACAACCAGGTAACCGTTATGGGAGAAATCGTGACACCATTTTCATTCAGCCATGAAGTATTTGGAGAAGGCTTCTATATGGTAGAGGTGGATGTGAAGCGGCTCAGCAATTCCAAAGACAGGATCCCACTCATGATCTCGGAGCGTCTGATTGATGTTACGAAAGATTACACGGGAGAATTCATTATGGTAAACGGACAGTTCAGGTCCTACAACAGGCATGAAGAAATGAAAAACCGTCTGATTTTATCCGTATTTGTCAGGGAAATTACATTTGTGGAAGAAGAACTTGACGGTGCAAAGACGAATCAGATTTTTCTGGATGGTTATATCTGCAAACAGCCTGTTTACCGTAAGACACCGCTTGGCAGAGAGATTGCAGATCTATTGCTGGCAGTGAACCGGCCATATGGAAAGTCTGATTACATTCCATGTATCTGCTGGGGAAGGAATGCCAGATTTGCCTCTGCTTTTGAGGTTGGAGAACATGTGCAGGTAATGGGAAGAATTCAGAGCCGTGAATATATGAAAAAAATTACAGAAACGGAATCGCAGAAAAGGGTTGCATATGAAGTGTCGGTCAGTAAACTGGAATGTATGGATGAATAAGGGATGGTAAAAGTTTAGATAAGGGTTCGGATTGACATCATATTTAATTGATGATAGAATTTCATTAGATTATATGAAAGTCAGGAGGATCACTATGGCTATTTTTACAGGAGCCGGCGTGGCAATTGTCACACCATTTAATGAAGATGGAAGTATTAATTATGATAGACTTGATGAATTGATTGAGTTTCATTGTGAGCATAAAACAGACAGCATTGTAATCTGCGGTACAACAGGAGAATCTGCTACCATGACAGAAGAAGAGCATATGCAGTGTGTAAAATTCACAATTGACCGTGTTAACAAGAGAGTTCCGGTTATTGCAGGAACAGGTTCTAATTGTACACGTACTGCTATCGATATGTCGAAGGAAGCTTCAGAATATGGGGCAGATGGTTTACTTTTGGTTACACCTTATTATAATAAAGCAACTCAGAATGGACTGATCGGACATTTCAGTGCAGTGGCAAAAGAAGTAACAGCGCCAATCATTATGTATAGTGTTGCAAGCAGAACGGGATGCAATATCGAACCTGCAACAGCAGCAAAACTGGTGAAAGAAGTAGATAATATCGTTGGTATAAAGGAAGCATCAGGAAATATTTCGCAGGTTGCAAAGATCATGAACCTGACAGACGGTAACATTGATGTATATTCAGGAAATGACGACCAGATCGTGCCGGTATTATCTCTCGGTGGAAAAGGTGTGATCTCAGTACTGTCAAACGTTGCTCCGGATGAAGCACATGATATCTGTGAGAAGTATTTTAACGGAGATGTGAAGGGAAGTGCAGCACTTCAGCTGAAAGCACTGCCGCTGATCGAGCAGTTATTCTGCGAAGTAAACCCGATTCCGGTTAAGAAAGCAATGCAGCTGATGGGAGTTGACTGCGGACCACTTCGTATGCCGCTTACAGAGATATCCCCTGAACATGAGAAGAACCTTGCACAGGCAATGAAAGATTTCGGTATTCAGTTAGCATAATAAGAAAAAGAGAAGGATATCATACATCGCCATGCGTTTGTAAGAAACTGCCAACGGCAGGCTTTCACAGATGCATTACATATATGATATCCTTTGTTTTTATAACAAAGTATACAAAAGGAGGATAAGAATATGGTAAAAGCAATCATGCATGGCTGTAATGGACACATGGGTCGTGTCATTACAGATATAATCAAGAACACAGAAGGGATCGAACTGGTAGCCGGAGTTGATAAATATACCAAAGTACCAAATGACTATCCGGTATTTGAAAGCATCGATGCATGTGACGTGGAGGCCGATGTGATCATTGATTTTTCAAATGCGGCAGCAGCAGATGAACTGCTTGACTATTGTGTTGAAAAACAGGTGCCGGTCGTACTTTGTACTACGGGACTTTCCGAAGAACAGCTGGAAAAGGTAGAAGAATCAGCAAAGAAAGTAGCAGTATTAAAATCTGCCAATATGTCACTTGGCATCAATCTGCTTATGAAGATCCTTAAGGATGCGACAAAAGTACTTTCTCCGGCAGGATATGATATTGAGCTGGTAGAGAAGCATCATAACCAGAAACTGGATGCGCCGAGTGGTACTGCACTTGCTCTGGCAGATTCAATTAATGAAGCGGCGGATAATCAGTATCATTATGTATATGACAGAAGTCAGGTGCGTCAGAAACGTGATCAGAAAGAGATTGGCATTTCGGCAGTACGTGGTGGAACAATCGTAGGAGACCACGAAGTGATCTTTGCAGGTCAGGATGAAGTGATTGAATTCAAACATACAGCATATTCTAAGGCCGTATTTGGAAAAGGCGCCGTAGAAGCAGCAAAATTCCTGGCTTGGAAACCGGCCGGCAGATATGATATGTCTGACGTGATCCAATTATAAATCGTTATGAACAGCAGAATATACAGGAAGACCGGGAGGTAATTATGAGACAATTAGAGGAACGTTATCTGGAAAGACTTTCTCAACTATATCCGACCATCGCCAAAGCTTCCACAGAAATCATTAATTTACAGGCGATACTGAATCTGCCAAAGGGCACAGAGCATTTTCTGACAGACATTCATGGGGAATATGAGGCATTTGCGCATGTTCTGAAGAATGGCTCTGGTTCAGTGCGCCGTAAAATTGATGATGTATTCGGGAATACTATGAGTAGCAGGGATAAACAGACCCTTGCTACTCTTATTTATTATCCGAAAGAGAAGATGGACCGGATTAAGAAAACGGAGAAGAATATGGAGGACTGGTATAAGATTACGTTGTACCGCTTGATTGAGGTGTGTAAAAGAACAGCAAGTAAATATACCAGATCTAAAGTAAGAAAAGCACTTCCTCCGGATTTTGCTTATGTGATCGAGGAACTGATCACAGAGAAAAATGATATGACGGATAAAGAATCGTATTATAATGCAATTGTCAGTACGATTATAAGAATTGGACGGGCAGAGAAATTCATTATAGCTATGAGTGAACTGATTCAACGTCTGACGGTTGATCATCTGCATATTGTCGGAGACATCTATGACAGAGGTCCTGGACCACATATTATTATGGATGAGCTTATGGCGTACCATTCGGTTGATATTCAATGGGGAAATCATGATGTTTTGTGGATGGGAGCTGCAGCAGGGCAGAGAGGCTGCATTGCCAATGTGATCCGTATCTGTGCAAGATATGGCAACCTGGATATCCTGGAAGAAGGATATGGGATTAACCTGCTTCCGCTGGCTACATTTGCCATGAATACATATAAAGATGATCCGTGTGAGTGCTTTAAATTAAAAGGCAATCCGGATTACAATGCAACGGAAATGTTGATGGATGTAAAGATGCATAAAGCAATTTCTGTGATCCAGTTCAAAGTTGAGAGCCAGATTATAAAAAAGAATCCGGGATTTAAGCTGGAAAAGCGCAATTTACTGCATCATATTAATTATGAAAAAGGAACGATAGAGTTAGAAGGAAAAGAATATAAATTGCTGGATAAAAATTTTCCGACGATCGATCCGAAAAAACCATATGCGCTGACGAAAGAAGAAGAGGATATTATGGAACGTCTGGAACGGGCGTTTGAAAACTGCGAAAAATTACAGCGTCATATGCATTTCCTTTTAAACAAAGGTGGATTATATAAAGTATATAACGGCAATCTTCTTTATCATGGCTGCGTACCGTTAAAAGAGGACGGTAATTTGAAAAGTGTAAGGATCTTTGGCCGGGCGTATAAGGGCAAAGGGCTTTATGAAGTACTTGAAAGTTACGTGAGAAAAGGATTCTATGCTATGGATCCTAAAGAAAAAGAACGTGGAAAAGATATCATGTGGTATATCTGGCTGAGTGAAAATTCTCCGTTGTTTGGAAAGGATAAGATGGCGACATTTGAACGCTATTTCCTGGCGGAGAAGGAAACTCATAAAGAGAAGAAAAATCCATACTACCTTTTACTGGAAGATGAAAAAGTAGTGGAAAAAATATTGAAAGAATTCGGACTTGAGAACGAAGATGCGCATATAATCAACGGTCATGTGCCGGTAAAGTGTAAAGATGGAGAAAATCCGGTGAAATGCGGTGGAAAAGTTCTGGTTATAGATGGCGGATTTTCGAAAGCTTATCAGAAAGAGACCGGAATCGCAGGTTATACACTGATCTATAATTCCTATGGATTGATTCTGGCGGCGCATAAGCCATTTGAGTCTACAGAAGCAGCGATCGAAAAGGAAAGTGATATTCATTCGGACAGCACGGTGGTAAAGAGAACGCTGGAACGGAAGAAAGTAGAAGATACAGATGTCGGAAAAGAGTTAAAAGAACAGATTTCGGATCTGGAAGTACTTCTGGCTGCATACAGAAGTGGTGTGATTGCTGAAAGAATGTAAAAATATACCAGCATTCTGATAAAGAAAAATTCGTATATATTTCTGGAAAATGCAGATATTACTGGTAACAAGTAATACTTGATCATAGATGAAGATATACGAAGGGAGATTATGAGAATGAAACAATGGAAGAAATTCATGCTGGTATTCATGTGCACGGGGATCATGATGGGGCTTACCGCCTGTGGAAATAATACAGATGATAATGCGGCGAATGATAACTCGGCGACAGAAGGTACAACCGGAACAGATGATACAGTAAAGGATGATGTGACAGACCGGAATAATGAAAATGATGGAGTTATGGATGAAATCGGAGATGATGTACAGGATGGAGTAGATGATATCGAAGATGATATCGATCCGAATGACAGAAAAAATGAGACGGACCAGAATAATGACGGAACAACAGACCAGAACCGGGATAACACTAATAAAAACGATACGAAAAACGCAAAATAATAGATAGTATATAAGGATGTGGGGAAATGATAAGTAAAATCTCTGCATCCTTATTTTGTACAGTATATCTGTACTGGACGCTGATACTTTAGTGTGATAAAATGTTTTGAAAAAAGAATATAATCAAGAATATGATAAGGAGAAAAGCATTTATGAAATTCAGACCATGCATCGACATACATAATGGAAAAGTAAAGCAGATTGTAGGGGGCAGCCTTCTTGATCAGGGAGATCAGGCGGTAGAAAACTTTGCGGCAGATCAGGAAGCAGATTATTTTGCAAATTTGTATAAAAAGGACGGCTTAAAGGGAGGACATGTAATTCTGTTGAATCCTTCAACTTCTGAATATTATCCGGAGACAAAGAGGCAGGCTTTGAAAGCACTGCAGACATATCAGGATGGATTGCAGATTGGAGGAGGAATTACGGCAGAAAATGCAGAGGAATATATGAAGGCCGGTGCAAGCCATGTAATTGTAACATCGTATGTATTTAAGAATGGAGAAATCTACTGGGATAATCTGCAAAATCTGTGTGATGCCGTCGGGAAAGAACATGTGGTTCTGGACTTAAGCTGCAGAAAAAAAGATGAAAAATATTATATTGTGACTGACCGGTGGCAGACATTTACGAATGTGGAGCTGAATACAGATATTTTGGAAAAACTGTCAGGATATTGTGACGAATTTCTGGTGCATGGTGTGGACGTTGAGGGAAAGGCGTCCGGAATTGAAGAAGAGCTGATAAAGATTCTGGAACAAGCCGAAATACCGGTGACATATGCCGGCGGGATTGGAAGTCTTGATGATCTGGAACGTATTCGGAAAATTGGTAATGGAAAGATTGATTTTACAATCGGAAGTGCGTTGGATCTTTTTGGCGGAAAGATTCCGTATGATGTTATAAAAAATTATCGTTAGAGAAAAGGGAAACCTTCGTAAACAAAGTGTTAACACTTTATAAATCGGTTGAATTGAAATATAGATAGTGATAAAATGGGGAATAGAGTGGTCGTTTTGCGTCCATAATCAGGAATAAGGAGCACATAGCGAATGAATATTATACAGAAAATATTTGGAACTCACAGCCAGAATGAGTTGAAGAGAGTTTATCCGATTGCAGATGCAGTTATGGCACTGGATGAAGACATGCAGAAACTTTCGGATGAGGAATTAAAAGCAAAGACAAAAGAATTTAAAGAACGTCTGGAAAATGGCGAGACATTAGATGATATTCTCCCAGAGGCATATGCGGTAGTAAGAGAAGCAGCAAGCCGTGTACTTGGAATGAAGCACTACCGTGTACAGATCGTCGGTGGTATTATCCTGCATCAGGGACGTATCGCAGAGATGAGGACTGGTGAAGGTAAAACTTTAGTGGCAACACTTCCTTCGTACCTGAATGCGTTGGAGGGAAAAGGTGTACATGTTGTAACCGTCAATGATTATCTGGCCAAACGTGATGCGGAATGGATGGGACAGGTACATGAGTTCCTGGGCCTGACTGTTGGTGTAGTACTGAACAGCATGGATAATGATGAGAGACGTGCCGCATATGAGTGTGATATCACATACGTGACAAATAATGAACTTGGATTCGATTATCTGAGAGATAATATGGTGATCTATAAAGAACAGCTGGTTCAGAGGGGACTGAATTATGCTCTGATCGATGAGGTCGATTCAGTATTGATCGATGAGGCGAGAACTCCTCTTATCATTTCCGGACAGAGTGAGAAATCTACGAAACTTTATGAAGCATGCGATATACTTGCACGTCAGTTAGAGCGTGGTGAGGCAAGCGGCGAGTTTACCAAGATGAATGCCATCATGGGTGAAGATATTGAAGAGACGGGAGACTTTATTGTTAACGAGAAAGAGAAGAATATCAACCTTACCGAAGATGGTGTGAAGAAGGTAGAGAAGTTCTTCCATATTGAAAACCTTGCGGATTCTGAGAACCTGGAGATTCAGCACAATATTATCCTTGCTCTTCGAGCACATAATCTGATGTTCCGCGACAAAGATTATGTGGTAAAAGATGACGAGGTACTGATCGTAGATGAATTTACCGGACGTATTATGCCGGGACGTCGTTATTCAGACGGACTGCATCAGGCAATTGAGGCAAAAGAACACGTAAAGGTTAAGAGAGAAAGCAAGACTCTGGCGACTATCACATTCCAGAACCTGTTCAATAAATATGCGAAGAAGTCTGGTATGACAGGTACAGCCCTGACAGAAGAAAAAGAGTTCCGCGAGATTTACGGAATGGACGTTATCGAAATTCCGACAAATCTACCTGTTCAGCGTAAGGATCTTGAAGATGCGGTATATAAGACACAGAAAGAGAAGTTCAGAGCTGTATGTGATGCGATCGAAGAAGCACATGCAAAACATCAGCCAGTACTGGTCGGTACGATCACAATCGATAATTCCGAACTGTTAAGCGGTATGTTAAAACGCCGTGGTATCAAGCACAATGTATTGAATGCGAAGTTCCATGAACTCGAGGCTGAAATTGTTGCACAGGCAGGTGTTCATGATGCGGTAACGATCGCAACGAATATGGCAGGTCGTGGTACAGATATCAAACTGGACGATGAGGCAAGGGCAGCGGGTGGTCTTAAGATTATCGGAACCGAGCGTCATGAATCCAGACGTATCGACAATCAGCTGCGTGGACGTTCCGGACGTCAGGGAGATCCGGGAGAATCCAGATTCTATATTTCCCTGGAAGATGATCTGATGAGATTGTTCGGATCAGAGAGACTGATGAATGTCTTTAATGCACTTGGTGTGGAAGACGGCGAACAGATCGAGCATAAGATGCTTTCCAGTGCGATTGAAAAAGCACAGGAGAAGATAGAAAGCAACAACTTTGGAATTCGTAAAAACCTGCTGGAATATGACCAGGTAATGAACGAACAGAGAGAAATTATTTATGAAGAAAGACGTCATGTACTGGACGGAGACAACATGCGTGATTCTATCTTCCATATGATGAATGATTATATAGAGAATGTTGTAGACATGGTGGTCAGCCCGGATCAGGATTACGATGAGTGGAATCTGGCAGAACTGAACCTGACGATCCGCAATACGATTCCGATGGAAATGATTACAGAAGAAGATGTCAAGGATATCAGTCAGAAAGAGCTGAAACATATGCTGAAAGAGCGTGCAGCCAAGGTTTACGAGGCAAAGGAATCAGAGTTCCCGGAACCGGAGCATATGCGTGAGATCGAGCGAGTAGTTCTTCTGAAAGTAATCGATGCAAAATGGATGGATCATATTGATGATATGGACCAGTTACGTCAGGGAATCGGTCTTCAGGCGTATGGACAGAGAGATCCAAAGGTTGAGTATAAGATGATCGGTTACGAGATGTTTGATGAGATGACAAGAAGTATCGAAGAAGATACAGTCCGTACGATCCTGCACGTTAAGCTGGAGCAGAAAGTAGAAAGAGAGCAGGTTGCCAAAGTAACCGGAACCAATAAGGATGATACGGGAGTGCGTGAGCCTAAGAAACGTGCAGAAAAGAAAGTATATCCGAACGATCCATGCCCGTGTGGAAGTGGAAAGAAATACAAACAGTGCTGCGGACGTAAGAACTAGATTTATTGAAATATAAGATATGAGAAGACGGCAGCCGGGGAAAGAACGGCTGCCAGATAATTGAGCATATAATTTCAAACAGAAAGAGGTGGGAATATGGTTGAATTAGATCAGTTCAAAACAATAATGAACGCTTATGAAGAACCTCTTGCCGAAATGAGGGATTCACTTTGACGTTGCAGGAAAAGAGCGGAGAATCGAAGAACTGGAACGCAAGATAGAGGAACCTGGGTTCTGGGATAATCCGGAAGAATCACAGGAACTGATGAAAGAGCTTAAGAATTTAAAAGAACTTGTAGAGACGATCCACGGTCTCTATACTTCTTATGAAGATATCAATCTCCTGATCGAGATGGGATATGAAGACGAAGATCCTGCAATGGTAAAAGAACTGGAGGAAGAAATTCATACATTTGAAAAGGTGTTTGAAAAGCTGAAGATCCAGACGTTACTGTCGGGAGAATATGATGCATGCAATGCAATCATGACCATTCATGCAGGAGCGGGAGGAACGGAATCCTGTGACTGGGCAGGCATGTTATACCGTATGTACTGCCGTTGGGCAGAGAGAAAAGGATTCTCGCTTCAGGTGCTGGATTTCCTGGATGGCGATATCGCAGGGATTAAGGCAGTTACTTTTGAGGTAAAAGGTGAGAATGCTTACGGATATCTGAAATCGGAAAAAGGAGTGCACAGGCTGGTACGTATTTCGCCGTTTAATTCTGCCGGTAAACGACAGACATCTTTTGCATCCTGTGATGTGCTCCCTGATCTGGAAGATGATATTGATATTGAAATTGATGAAGATGATCTGAAAATCGATACTTACCGTGCCAGCGGTGCGGGAGGCCAGCATGTTAATAAGACATCTTCGGCGATCCGAATTACACATCTGCCAACCGGAATCGTGGTGCAGTGCCAGAATGAAAGATCACAGCATCATAATAAAGAAAAGGCAATGCAGATGTTAAAGGCAAAACTGCAGCTTATGAAAGAGCAGGAACAGGCAGAAAAAGTATCGGATATCAGGGGTGAAGTAAAAGATATCGGATTTGGTAATCAGATCAGATCTTATGTTATGCAACCATATACACTGGTGAAAGATCACAGAACGAATGAAGAAAACAGCAATGTAAATGCCGTGATGGACGGGGATATTGATTCATTTATCAATGCATATCTGAAAAAAATCGCAAACGGCTAAAAGGAGGGAATATATGATCAATATAGCAGTAATGGGCTACGGAACAGTAGGTTCCGGAGTGGTAGAAGTGATTAATACCAACGGAGCGCGCATCAATCAGCGAATCGGTGATGAGCTGAACATTAAATATGTACTGGATATGAAGGATTTCCCGGGGGATCCGGTGCAGGAGAAGATCGTACATGATTTTGAGACGATTGTTTCGGATGAAGATGTAAAGATTGTCGTAGAAGTAATGGGAGGAATCGAGCCGGCCTATACGTTTGTAAAACGCTGCCTTCAGGCTGGAAAAAGCGTGGCAACATCGAATAAAGCACTGGTTGCAAAGCATGGGGCTGAGCTTCTTTCTATAGCAGCGGAACATGATATTAATTTCTTGTTTGAAGCAAGTGTCGGAGGCGGTATTCCAATTATCCGTCCGCTTAATTCTTCACTGACTGCAGATGAGATTGAAGAGATCACAGGTATTCTGAACGGAACTACCAATTATATGCTTTCCAAGATGTTTTATGAAGGTGCGGACTATGACACTGTATTAAAAGAGGCACAGGCGAACGGATATGCAGAGAGAAATCCGGAAGCAGATGTGGAAGGATATGATGCATGCAGAAAGATTGCAATCCTTTCTTCTCTGATCTCAGGACAGCAGGTTGATTTTGAAGATATTTACTGTGAAGGAATCACGAAGATTACCGTTGAAGATATGAAGTATGCAAAAGCAATGGGAACAACGATCAAGCTTCTGGCATCCAGCAGACGTTATGCGGGTAACAGATTGCATGCAATCGTGGCACCATGTATGTTATATCCGGAACATCCGCTTTATAATGTTAATGATGTGTTCAATGCTATTTTCGTTCATGGAAATGTATTAGGGGATGCGATGTTCTATGGAAGCGGAGCCGGAAAACTTCCAACTGCGAGTGCTGTAGTTGCGGATGTTGTAGATGAGGCAAAGCATCTGAACCGTAATATCATGACGATGTGGAAAGAAGAAAAGCTTCAACTGGAAGACAAGGCGGATTCCAAGAGAAGATTCTTTGTACGGATAAAAGGCAAGGAAGAGGAGCTGGTTCCGCAGCTGAAGGAATCATACGGAGAGATTGAAGTGGTAAAAGTACCGGAACTGGAAGGAGAATTTGGATTTGTAACTCCTGTTATGATGGAGGGAGATTATGAGACCAGATCAAAACTTTACAAAGAGCAGATCGTACATATGATCCGTATTTAGGATTAATCAGATTGGTCTGTCACAGGAGGAAACATGTTAATAGTAAAAAAGTTTGGCGGAAGTTCAGTCGCCAATAAAGAAAGAATATTCAATGTGGCAAAACGCTGTATTGAGGACTACAGAGCCGGACATGACGTAGTTGTTGTCCTTTCGGCAATGGGAGATACGACAGATGATCTGATCGCACTGGCGAATACGATCAATCCGAATGCTAAAAAAAGAGAGCTGGATATGCTGCTTACGACAGGTGAACAGGTATCAGTGTCTCTCATGGCTATGGCAATGCAGGCACTGGATGTGCCGGCAGTATCTTTGAATGCTTTTCAGGTTATGATGCATTCCACATCCCGTTATGGAAATGCCAGATTTAAAAGAGTAGACACAGAGCGTATCATGCATGAACTGGATTCGAGAAAGATCGTTATTGTAACAGGTTTTCAGGGTGTTAACAAATATGATGATATTACGACACTCGGACGAGGTGGTTCTGATACAACAGCTGTTGCGCTGGCAGCTGTGTTACATGCCGATAAATGTGAAATCTATACAGACGTAGACGGTGTGTTTACAGCAGATCCAAGAGTAGTAAAAACTGCAAAGAAACTGGATGCCGTTACATACGATGAGATGCTTGAGCTTGCGAGTCTTGGGGCAAAAGTTCTTCACAACCGTTCTGTGGAAATGGCGAAAAAATATAATGTGGAATTAGTGGTACGGTCAAGTTTGAACCGTTCAGAAGGCACCGTAGTCAAGGAGGGGGCAAATATGGAAAAATTACTGGTCACAGGTGTGGCTGCAGATAAGGATACTGTCAGAATATCTGTCATTGGATTAGAGGACAAACCAGGAACAGCATTTGCTGTATTCAATACACTGGCTGCTAATAATATTAATGTAGATATTATCCTGCAGTCTGTCGGAAGAGAAGGAACAAAGGACATTTCCTTTACCGTTGCATCGGATGATCTTGAACATGCAATTGAAGTGCTGAATGCAAATAAAGAAAGACTTACAATTCAGGATATTACCTGGAACAAAAAAGTTGCAAAACTTTCAATCGTAGGTGCGGGAATGATGAGCAATCCAGGAGTAGCTGCGAAAATGTTTGAATCATTATATAATTCCAGAGTGAATATTAATATGATTTCAACATCTGAAATCCGTATTACAGTACTGGTTCCGGAAGAAGATATTGAAAAAGCAATGAATGCGGTTCATGATGGATTTGGATTGGGAGCATAAGCATAAAGATATTATAAGTTGGATCATTTATCAGAATTAAGAAAGCCGGTAACAATTTTACGCTGTTCATCAGAGGAAGAACGGAATGCAAGAATAAGGTTCAGTTCTTCTTCTGTGAGATAGATATAGTTACCGGTATTTTTTTCGATACCCTGCATATATGGAGTTTTTGACTCCATCATAACAGAAGAAGGGTCGGAGTCAGCAGTGAAACCTTCGGCTTTGAGATCGTGGAGAATCAGCTGGTCAAGCGTTACGTGAAAATAAGCAGCAAAAGAAGCCAGAACATCAAGATCGGGTGTACGCGTACTTTTTTCATAATTACTGCAGGCCTGACGGGTGATATTGAATAAATTGGCAATATCATCCTGCTTCAGATTATATAATGTTCTGAGATAAAGCAGATTTTTGGCCAGTTGAATGTTTGCCATTTTATACCTCCATAAGTTACATGTTCCTGTTAGTATAACAATCTGGCCATTAAATGAATATGATATGCAACGAGACGTGATGAAAATAAGAAAAGCAACAAAATGTTGCTTTTTAAAGAGTGCTTAGATAGCTGTTGTGATATTTCCCTGAAAAAGTTACATCTTCACCAAACCAGTCCGGAGGTGAAAAAGAATTGGCAGCATCTTCGGAATCAAACTCGACCTCTACAAGCATGAGGGGAGCAAGATCGCCTTCAAAGATATCCAGTTCTGCAGTAAGCGCTGAAGAAAGTGGAATCATATAACGCTTTTTCTTTATAAGGCGGCCGTCAATTTTGGTAAGAAGATGTTCATAAGATTTGTCGTCTAGAGGGAGATTATATTCCTGGCGGCTCATGAGACCGGCTGATTTGTAAGTGAGTTCATAACGATCGTTATCACGTCGGATCCGTACTACGGGGCTGGTATTGAGATAGCCTTGCTCCAGAATACGGCAGGGATAGGATTCCAGCGGACCGGGAAGATGTAAGACAAGATATTTTCGTTCGATTTCCATATTATATAGCTCCTTTCATTCATGGTGAAATTATGATACAACAGTTTACAGAAAAAGTAAACGGTGATAAACTTTTATAATAATTGATGTCACTGGAAAGTAAAGCGGGACATCGGATTAAGAGATGAGGAGGAAGAAAGCATGAAAAAAGTATGTGTGTTGTTAGCAGACGGATTTGAAGAAATTGAAGGATTGACAGTCGTTGATCTGTTAAGAAGAGCAAAAATATATGTAGACACTGTTTCGATTATGGATGATTATATCGTGCATGGTGCGCATGGAATCAATGTACAGACAGAAGATCTGTTTGATGAAGTTGATTTTGAAGAATTTGACATGGTTGTATTACCTGGAGGTATGCCGGGAACATTAAATTTAAAAGAACATGACGGTGTCAGATATGTAGTGAAACAATATGCAAAAGAAGGCAGATTCGTGGGTGCGATCTGTGCGGCACCGACGATTTTAAAAAGTCTTGGCCTGCTGGAAGGAAGAAGGGCAACCTGTTATCCGGGTGTAGAAGATGAGATGGAGAATGTCATTCTGACAGAGACTGCTGTTGTAGTAGATGATAATATCATTACCAGTCAGGGCGTCGGCACAGCGATTGATTTTGCACTGAAACTAATCGAGGTTCTGGATGGTGAAGAAAAAGCAAAGGAAATCGCAGAATCAATCGTGTTTTAATCAAATTTAATAAATATTGATGAAAAAAAGCGGAAAAATACCGGATTTAAGCAAAAACGGGGGCTAGATATTTACCAGAGTTTGTGTTATACTTCTGTGGTGAATGTATTGTAGTACACCCGCTTTTTTTCCGCTACCCATGAGGCGGGTTAGAAACAGGAGGAAATGATAAATGAGTTTACAGGTAGAAAAATTAGAAAACAACATGGCGAAACTTACTATCGAAGTTCCGGCCAATGATTTAGAAAAAGCGCTTCAGAGTGCATATATGAAGCAGAAGAACAAAATCGCTATGCCGGGATTCCGTAAAGGAAAAGTTCCGCGTCAGATGATCGAGAAGATGTACGGACCAGAAATCTTCTATGATGATGCAGCAAATGCACTGATTCCTAAGGCATACTCAGAAGCATATGATGAGTGTGATCTTGAAATCGTATCAAGACCAGAGATCAACATCGTTCAGATTGAAAAAGGAAAATCATTCATCTTTACAGCAGATGTAGCAACAAAGCCGGAAGTAAAACTCGGTGAATATAAAGGACTGGAAGTAGATAAAGTATCTACACGCGTAACACAGAAAGAAGTAGACGCTAAGATCCAGGAAGAAGCAGAAAAGAATGCCAGAGAAGTTGTAGTTACAGACCGTCCGGTAGCAGATGGTGATGAAGTGATTCTTGACTTTGAAGGATTCGTTGACGGTGAAGCATTCGAAGGTGGAAAGGGTGAAAACTATCCACTGACAATCGGTTCAGGATCATTCATCCCTGGATTCGAAGAACAGTTAGTTGGTGCTGAAGCTGAGAAAGAAGTAGAAGTAAAAGTTACTTTCCCAGAAGATTACCATGCAGAAGAATTAAAAGGAAAAGAAGCTGTATTCAAATGCACAGTTCATGAGATCAAGGCAAAAGAACTTCCTGAGATCGACGATGAATTTGCAGCAGAAGTTTCAGAATTTGACACATTAGAAGAATACAAAGCTGATGTAAAGGCTAAAATTAAAGAACAGAAAGCAGCAGACGGAAAGAGAAATCAGGAAGACCAGGCTGTTGAGCAGGCTGTTAAGAATGCAGAATACGAGATTCCACAGCCAATGATCGATACACAGACAACTCAGATGGTTGAAGATTTCGCACAGAGAATCCAGTCTCAGGGAATCACTCTTGAACAGTACTTCCAGTTTACAGGTCTGACAGCAGAGAAGATGATGGAAGACATGAAACCACAGGCAATCAAGAGAATCGAAACCCGTCTGGTACTTGAAGCTATCGCAAAAGCAGAGAACATCGAGATTACAGATGAAAAAGTTGATGAAGAACTGGCTAAGATGGCAGAGTCTTACAAAATGGAAGTTGAAAAACTGAAAGAGTTCATGGGTGAGAACGAGAAGAAACAGATGAAGGAAGATCTGGCAGTTCAGGAAGCTGTTACATTCCTTGTTGAGAATGCAGTAGAGAAATAAGAACGTCAGATAACAATATAGTATAGTCAGGAGGCATATACATGAGTTTAGTACCTTATGTCATTGAACAGACAAGCCGTGGAGAACGTTCTTACGACATCTATTCAAGATTATTGAAAGACAGAATTATATTTCTGGGTGAAGAAGTAACAGATGTATCCGCAAGTGTGATCGTTGCACAGCTTCTGTTTCTGGAAGCAGAAGATCCAGAGAAGGATATCCATTTGTATATTAACAGCCCGGGAGGCTCTGTAACAGCCGGAATGGCAATTTATGATACCATGCAGTATATTAAATGCGATATTGAGACAATCTGTATCGGTATGGCTGCAAGTATGGGCTCATTCCTTCTTACAGGTGGAACAAAGGGCAAAAGACTTGCGCTTCCAAATTCTGAGATTATGATCCATCAGCCACTTGGTGGAGCTCAGGGACAGGCAACAGAGATTCAGATCGCAGCAGATCATATCTTAAAAACCCGTCAGAAACTGAATCAGATTCTGGCAGAAAATACAGGACAGCCGTTAGAGGTGATCAATGCAGATACTGAAAGAGATAATTTCATGACTGCGGAAGAAGCCAAAGCATATGGTCTGATTGACGAAGTCATTAAAAGCCGCTAAGGACGTCCTCAGACGAGGTGAAGAGTATGGTAGGAAAGAACGATGATCAGGTAAGATGCTCGTTCTGTAATAAGACGCAGAATCAGGTAAGAAAGCTGATTGCAGGCCCTAATGGGGCATATATCTGTGATGAGTGTGTAGATGTCTGCGCAGAGATTATAGAAGAAGAATTTGAATACGAGAACGGAAGAGAATGGAATCCGTTCTCGGATATCAATCTTTTAAAACCGGAAGAGATTAAAGCATTCCTGGATGAATATGTTATTGGTCAGGATGAAGCTAAGAAAGTGTTATCCGTAGCCGTTTATAATCATTATAAACGTGTGATGTCAGGAAAAGAACTGGGAGTAGAACTCGGAAAGAGTAATATTCTTATGCTTGGTCCGACAGGCTGTGGAAAAACTCTTTTAGCGCAGACACTGGCAAAGATTCTGGGAGTACCATTTGCAATTGCCGATGCGACAGCGCTTACAGAAGCAGGATACGTCGGAGAGGATGTAGAGAATATTCTTTTAAAGATTATTCAGGCTGCAGATGGGGATATCGAACGTGCCGAGTACGGAATCATTTACATTGATGAAATTGATAAGATTACAAGAAAATCAGAGAATCCGTCGATCACCAGAGATGTATCCGGTGAGGGTGTGCAGCAGGCACTTCTTAAGATCATAGAAGGAACCGTTGCGAACGTACCTCCGCAGGGAGGAAGAAAGCATCCACATCAGGAGATGATCCAGATCGATACTACGAATATTTTATTTATTTGTGGTGGAGCCTTTGAAGGAATTGAGAAGATTGTTGAAAAACGTATTGATCAGAAATCAATTGGATTTAATGCAGAGATTGCGGAGAAACATGAAGACGATGTAGACAGACTGCTTCAGCAGATATTGCCACAGGATCTTGTGAAATTCGGTCTGATTCCGGAACTGGTGGGCCGTGTGCCGGTTACAGTAGCATTAGAGATGCTGGACAAAGATGCATTGGTAAAGATTCTTACAGAACCGAAGAATGCATTGACAAAACAGTACCAGAAGATGCTTGAACTGGACGGTGTTAAGCTTACATTTGATAAAAAAGCACTGGAAACAATCGCTGAGACTTCCCTGAAGAGAAAGACAGGAGCCAGAGGTTTGAGAGCGATTATGGAAAATATCATGATGGATATCATGTATAAGGCACCATCGGATGAGACATTGAAGACATGCCGCATCACAGAGGATGTTGTAAAAGGAACGGGAGAACCTGTATGTGAACATGCAGAACCTGATTCAGAAAGTGCATAATAAATGAAAAAGAAAGACGGCGGGTGCGAAGAAATATTGTACCCGCTGATTTTGTACCAAAATAATCCAACCGATGAACAGGAGTGTGAATATATGACAGGAGAAACCTATAGTCTGCCTATGGTTGCCTTAAGAGGGCTCACCATACTGCCAGAAGAGGTCAGACATTTTGATGTAAGCAGGGAAAAATCACTGCTGGCAATCGAAGAGGCAGTAAAAAACGGACAGAAATTATTCGTCAGCGCTCAGAAAGATCTGGAAACAGAGGAGCCGGGCGCAGAAGATGTATATCTGGTTGGCTGTGTGGTAACCATAAGACAGGTGGTAAAATTATCGAAGAAAATGAGTCGTGTACTTGTATCCGGAGAAGCAAGAGCAAGTCTTGTAAGACTGGACAGTGAGACACCATATCTTCAGGCAACGATAGTAGAACTGCCGGATGATGAAGATGTATCCGAAGAACAGACAGCGGAAAATCCAATGAATCTCGAGGCAATGATCCGGGGATTACAGGATGTATTTAAAGAATACTTGTTGAAGAATCCAAAACTTTCAAAAGAGCTGGGAATGCAGGTAGAGGCAATCCGGGATCTGAAACATCTCGTAGATGTAATTGCGGCAAATATGCCATTTGCATTCGAAGACGCACAGGAATTACTGGAAGAGACGAATCTTATGAGACGATATGAGCTGCTCGTATATAAGATTGTAAATGAGATTCAGGCCCAGAAGGTAAAAGAAGAGATCCAGAGCAAAGTAAAAGAACGCGTGGATAAGAATCAGAGAGAATATATTTTAAGAGAAGAACTGAAAGTGATTCGTGAAGAACTAGGTGATGACAATACGATGTCAGATGCCGATGAGTTCCAGCAGGCAGTGGATGCACTGAAGGCTTCGAAGGAAGTAAAAGAAAAGCTGAATAAAGAGATCAAGCGTTTCCGTAATTCGATGAATTCTCCGGCAGAAGTAGGAGTAATCCGTACTTATATCGAAACGATGCTGGAGATGCCTTGGGATAAGACATGTAAAGAACACAAAGACATTGCATTTGCAAGACAGGTGTTGGATGAGGACCATTATGGTCTGGAAAAAGTAAAAGAGCGTGTACTGGAATATCTTGCAGTGCGTGCGCTTACGAAAAAAGGAGAAGCACCGATCATTTGTCTGGTGGGTCCTCCGGGAACCGGAAAGACATCCATTGCGAAATCTCTTTCCAGAGCTCTGAAGAAGCCATATGTCAGAATCTCACTGGGCGGTGTCCGTGATGAAGCAGAAATCCGCGGTCACAGAAAGACCTATGTAGGTGCAATGCCGGGAAGAATTGCAAATGGAATAAAGCAGGCAGGAGTTAAGAACCCGCTGATGCTGCTAGATGAGATCGATAAGGTCAGCAATGATTATAAGGGAGATACATTCTCTGCACTTCTGGAAGTACTGGATGGAGAGCAGAATAATAAGTTCGTAGACCATTATCTGGAAGTACCGATTGATCTGTCAGAGGTGTTATTTATCACAACGGCAAACAGTCTGCAGACAATACCAAGACCGCTTCTGGACCGTATGGAAGTGATTGAGGTAACCAGTTATACAGAAAATGAAAAGCTTCACATCGCACAGGAACATCTGATTCCGAAGCAGATCGAAAAGCATGGCCTGAAAGCAGATCAGGTAACGATTAGTAAGAATGCAATCTGGAAGATGGCACGAAATTATACGAAAGAAGCCGGTGTCCGTCAGTTAGAGCGGAAGATCGGAGACATCTGCCGTAAAGTAGCGATGGAAATTCTGGAGAAAAAGAAGACATCGATACATGTGACAGAACGAAATCTGGAACATTATCTTGGAAAAGAACTGTATAGCTACCAGATGGCAAATGAAGAAGACGAGGTTGGCATCGTGCGTGGACTTGCATGGACCAGCGTTGGAGGCGATACCCTTCAGATTGAAGTGAATGTGATGCCGGGAGAGGGAGAGATCCTTCTGACAGGCCAGCTTGGTGATGTCATGAAAGAATCCGCAAGAACAGGAATCAGTTACATCCGTTCGGTAAGCAAGGAACATGATATTGCAGATGACTTCTTCAAGAAACACGATATACATATCCATATTCCGGAAGGAGCGGTTCCGAAAGACGGACCGTCTGCCGGCATTACGATGGCGACTGCAATCATGTCGGCAGTAACAGGAAGAAAAGTACGTGCAGATCTTGCCATGACAGGAGAGATCACACTGCGCGGTCGAGTACTTCCGATTGGTGGTTTAAAGGAAAAACTTCTGGCTGCCAAGAATGCGGGAATGAAGACCGTACTTGTCCCGGCGAAAAATGAAAGAGATGTAGAAGAAATTTCTACAGAGATCACAAAGGGACTGGAGATAAAATTTGTAACACACATGGATGAGGTGCTCAAAGAGGCACTCGTATAGTCAGATCTTCTGACACAGGTCAGGAGATGAATCAAAGGAGAAATATATGATAATCAGAAATATTAACCTGGAAACCGTATGTGGAATCACCAGCAAGCTTCCGGAGAATACACTCCCGGAGATCGCATTTGCAGGGAAATCCAACGTAGGAAAGTCATCCCTGATCAATGCACTTATGAACCGTAAATCTTACGCGAGAATATCCGCAACACCGGGAAAGACACAGACGATCAACTTCTATAATATCAATGAAGAATTATATCTGGTAGACCTCCCGGGATACGGATATGCGAAGGTATCCGAACAGGAGAAAATCAAATGGGGACAGCTGATCGAACGTTATCTGCATGGCTCAAAACAGCTGAAAGTTGTCTTCCTTCTGATCGACATCCGTCACAAACCATCCGGTAATGACAAGATGATGTATGAGTGGATCGTGTCGCAGGGCTTCAATCCGGTGATCATCGCAACAAAACTTGACAAGATCAAACGCAGCCAGAAAGACAAACAGATCAAGATCGTAAAAGAAGGTTTGGGAGTGTTGCCTGGAACCGTTGTGATTCCATTTTCATCCGTGACGAAACAAGGACGGGATGAGATATGGGAGCTGGTGGAGAGTCAGTTCCTTAACGTTTAATGCATAAAGCGGCGGATACCCGGCCGGAATAAAATACAAGGTACATTCCTACGTTTTTGCATGCAGTAATGATTAAATAACGGAACAGTATACTTCGGATTCATGGTGTCGGTGATCGCAATGCTCGGAATCTATCTTGCAAGAATGCGACGAGGATCAATCAGAAGATGCTGAAGCGGATCGTTGCAGTTGCATCAATTGCGATTGCCTGTGTAAAATTGTTCCTGTAGAAGAAAAAATATATTGCCATACATAGAATAAAAATGTTGAAATATCACAATAGAGTTTGTCAAAGTCTTGACAAACTCTATTTCTTTTGTTATGATTAGACTATAGTACGAACGCTGGTCTAAATATAGAAAAAACAAATGAAAAACAGCAAGTTCGATGAGAAGAAAGGAGAATATCATGGATCTTATAACAAATATCCAGAAGTATTCTATTCATGATGGTGACGGAATCCGTACTACCGTATTTTTTAAAGGATGTCCATTGAAGTGTGTATGGTGTCATAATCCTGAGACACAGCGCTTTGAACAGGAGATTCAATACGACAGAGAGAAATGTACCGGATGTGGTGCATGTGCGCAAGTCTGTCCGAACCATGCGATTACTATGGAGGAAGGCAGACCAAAGCTTGACAAGAAGTTATGTACACTCTGTGGAAAGTGTGAGAATTTCTGTACACAGGGAATCCGTGAGATCGTAGGACAGAAATATCCGGTGAAGGCACTGGTAAAAGAACTGATGAAGGATCTGATGTTCTATGAGCAGTCCGGCGGGGGCGTTACACTTTCAGGCGGTGAAGTGATGGCAATGTCAACCGATTATATACTTGAAATCGCAAAAGCCTTGAAGAAAGAAGAAGTATCGCTTACAATTGATACATGCGGATATGTTCCGTATGAGAAATTTGAAGCAATTCTTCCATATGTTAATACATTCTTATATGATGTAAAGGTCATGGATCCGGAATTGCATAAGCAATACATTGGAGTAGACAACAAATTAATCTTAGATAATCTTGTAAAGCTTTCTGACGCAGGGGCAAGGATCTATATCCGTATCCCTACCGTTAAGGAAGTAAATGGAAACGAAGAGAATATGAATGAAACAATCCGTTTCCTGAAAGAACATGATATCCACCCGGCACAGGTGAATTTACTGCCGTATCACAATACAGGAAGCAGTAAATATCCAAAGCTGGATATGGAATATAAAGGTAACGACTTGAGTGCACCGACAAAAGAAGAAATGGAAGGGTTTGTAAAACTTTTCCAGGATGCAGGCTTTTCAAACACAAAGATAGGAGGTTAAAACAATGGCAGCAAAAAGAGGCATGAACGAAAGAATCCAGAAGTTAAGAGAGCTGAGTGTTACCACACCGGTACATATCGATCTGGAAAGAGCAAAAATCGAGACAGAATTTTACAAAGAAAATGACGGAAAGTATTCTATCCCGGTTATGAGATCTATGGTGTTAAAAGAGTATTTCTCTAAAAAGACACTGTATCTGGGAGAGGGAGAACTGATCGTAGGAGAGAAAGGAAAAGATCCACAGGCATCACCTACATTCCCGGAACTGTGCTGTCACAGCGTAGAAGATATGACAGTCATGAGCGAACGTGATCTGGTATCTTTCCATACAACAGAAGAAGACAGAAAACTCCAGGCAGAAGAGATCATCCCATTCTGGAAGGGACGAAGCATGAGAGAGAAACTTCTCGCAGCAATGACTCCAGAGTGGAACGACTGTTATTCAGCAGGTATGTTCACAGAGTTCATGGAGCAGAGAGGACCGGGACATACATGTGGTGGTGAACAGGTATTCACAACAGGATACATGGATTATAAAGAAAAGATCAAAAAATCCATGGATGCTCTTGATTTCATGAATGATCCTGAAGCATATGACAAGATGGAAGAATTAAAAGCCATGGATATTTCCTGTGATGCAGTGATCATCCTTGGTGAGAGATATCACAAATTAGCACTGGAGATGGCTGAAAAAGAAGCTGATCCGGTACGTAAAGAGGAATTAAAACAGATTGCGGCTAACCTGGAAGTTGTTCCTGCACATGCACCACAGACATACTGGCAGGCAATCCAGTTATACTGGTTCACACATCTGGCAGTTACAACAGAGCTGAACCCATGGGATGCATTCAGTCCGGGACGTCTTGATCAGCATCTGATCAAATACTATGAAGCAGATACAGAAGCAGGAATTCTGGATGATGACAAAGCAAAAGAACTCTTAGAGTGCTTATGGGTAAAATTCTACAACCAGCCGGCACCTGTTAAAGTAGGTATCACATTAAAAGAAAGTGCTACATATGTAGACTTTGCAAATATCAATACAGGTGGAGTTACACCGGATGGTAAAGACGGCGTTAACGCAGTCAGCTATCTGATCCTTGACTGCATGGATGATATGAAACTGGTACAGCCAAACTCTAACGTAACCATCAGCAAGAAGACTCCTGCACGTTTCTTAAAGAGAGCATGTGAGATCTCAAGAAAAGGATGGGGACAGCCGGCATTCTATAATACAGAAGCACAGACCATGGAGCTTGTTAATGCAGGTAAATCTCTGGAAGATGCACGTCGCGGCGGATCTTCAGGATGTGTTGAGACAGGAGCATGGGGAAGTGAGGCTTATATCCTGACAGGATACCTGAACATTCCTAAGGTATTCCAGCTGACACTTTATAATGGATTTGATAAAGAATCTGGCAAACAGCTTGGCCTTAAGACTGGTGAAGCAAAAGACTTCAAGTCATATGACGAATTATGGGATGCATTCCAGAAACAGTTAAAATATATCATCGATATCAAGATTCGTGGAAACAACGTGATCGAGAAACTGTATGCTGAGAATATGCCGGCACCTTGTCTGTCAGTTGTTACAAATGACTGTATCAGCAATGCAAAAGATTATAATGCAGGTGGAGCAAGATACAACACCAACTATATCCAGGGTGTAGGTATCGGAACTGTTACAGACTGTATCACAGCTGTAAAATATAACGTATTTGACAAGAAGAATTTCACAATGGAAGAACTGCTTGAAGCAATGGATCACAACTTTGAAGGTTATGATGCAATCTTCCGTATGGTACATGATAAGACTCCAAAATATGGTAATGACGATGACTATGCAGATTCTATCATGCAGGATGTATTCAACCTGTATCATGATCTGATCACAGGACGTCCGACTATGAGAGGCGGAAAGTACGGAGTAGATATGCTTCCTACAACATGCCACGTATACTTTGGAGAAGTAATCGGAGCAACTGCTAACGGAAGAAAGGCTAACATCCCTGTATCAGAAGGTATCTCACCGGAGAAATCAGCCGATGTAAACGGACCTACAGCAGTTATCAAATCTTGCGCTAAGATGGATCATCTTGCAACAGCAGGAACACTTCTGAACCAGAAGTTCACACCTGATGTAGTAGCAGGAGAAAAGGGACTGGAGAATATGGCGAGTCTGATCCGCAGCTACTTTGCAATGGATGGACATCATGTACAGTTCAACGTTATCGACAGACAGACACTGATCGAAGCACAGAAACATCCGGATGATTACAGAGATCTGATCGTACGTGTTGCAGGATACAGTGACTTCTTCCGTAACTTAAGCAAACCGTTACAGGATGAGATCATCAACCGTACAGAACAGTCATTCGAATAAGATTAACAAAAGTAAAAATATGATTTTTGGGAGCCCGCGTTTTGCGGGCTCTTTTTTGGATATGTTCAGAAGTGAAAAATGTGTTATCATGGGGATAAAGGATATAGAATCGAGAAGAACATATGGAAGAATGGAGGATGATAAAGATGAAAATAACAGTATTAGTAGAAAACAGCACCAGCTGCCGGCTTTATGGAGAACACGGCCTGTCAGTGTATATCGAATATGATGGAAAGAAGTATCTTCTGGATACCGGAGCCAGTACGTTATTTGTGAAGAATGCAAAAGAACTGGGGATTAGTCTGGCAGACATAGATACCGCATTCTTATCACACGCCCACTACGATCACAGTGGAGGATTTGAAGCATTTTTCAAAGAAAATGATAAGGCGGAAGTTTATATGCAGGACACTTCTGCGGAAAATTGTTATTTCCGTACAGAAACCGGTGATAAATATATAGGGATACCGGTGCAGCTTCTGGAGGCGTATAAAGAACGATTCCATACATTACATACAGTATGTGAAGTGGAAAAAGGAGTCTGGGCTGTGCCGCATTCGACAGAAAATCTGGATGGAATGGGCCGCAGAGCACATATGTACCGCAAAGTGGGCGATGAATTCATTGCAGATGATTTCGCACATGAGCAGAGTATCGTATTTGAGACAGAAAAGGGACTTGTGATATTTAACAGCTGCTCTCATGGCGGTATTGCCAATATTGTAAGAGAAGTGCAGAACGCATTTGCAGGAAAGAAAATATATGCCGTCATAGGAGGATTCCATATGATGAAGCTTTCTGGACTGGATACCCTTGGGATTCCTGTGGATGAAGTAGTAAAAGTAGCAAGAGAACTGAAAGAACTGGGCGTAGAAAAGGTTTATACCGGACATTGTACCGGAATGATCGCATTTGGAATTATGAAAAGAGAACTTGGGAATATGGTACATGCCCTGAATACGGGATGCAGGATAGAGATTTAGTATGAATTGGAAAGCAGTTGTAGGTGTAAGTATGCTGTGCATTACTATGATGACCGGGTGTGAAGAGAAGAAAACACATAGTTCAAGAAGTAATGAGACAGTAAAAGAGAAGGTAGAAATGCAGTGACCTGTGGAGAATATGACTATAATATGCAGAATTATTTATGGAGAAAAAGGGTTAAGCTCGTTGCCAATACAGGATATTGCAGGGGAGCATATAGATACAGATAATGAATACATGTATTACTATTCGGTTGAATTTATAAAATAGCACTAATAAAAAGAAGAGGATGTCACGTAATCTGCTTTGATTCGTTGGCATCCTTTTTTGACATTTAGTTTTTATGACATTATAGATTTCATAACCTATTTTTTATTTTTCGGTATTCTCTTGGCGAATATCCTTTCAGCTTGTGAAAAAGCCGGCTGAAATAAAGCTGGTTATCATATCCGACAATCTTAGAAATCTCATTGATGGAATAAGTTGTTGTTTCAAGTAACATCTGAGCATTGTTGATGCGGATTCCCACAATGAATTGCATTGGTGTAGAACCGGTATATTTTTTGAAATTTCGGATAAACCAGCTGACACTCATGCCTCGTGAGGCAGCATAATCATCAATATTGATATTTTGATTGTAGTTTTCACTGAAAAAGGTAACAGCATTATCCATCTCATGATCAAGGTATTCATTTTTTAATATGTGCTCTCTTGTCAGTTCCCGGTGGAAACTGATCAGAAGATGACGTAGCAAAAGGACAAGCATTTCCTCATAATTGTCTTGACAGCGTTG